>Ga0209208_10000072_pt1 | contig 96779 bp, 71 predicted proteins | sample S1TSphfallax_3_FD_187694 | JGI IMG/M metagenome (GOLD analysis project Ga0209208, IMG submission 187694) | Host-associated microbial communities from peat moss isolated from Minnesota, USA - S1T2_Fd - Sphagnum fallax MG (SPAdes) (version 2) | ecosystem: Host-associated > Plants > Peat moss >... | reverse complement strand
TTTTCTATTGCTTTATTAACTTACTAGTATTACATACATGTGCCATTGTAGTTCACAAAAGGCTTGTGCAATCAAATAACAAGAGTTTTTTTCCATAACTACAATCTATAATACATGTTTAAAAAACACCAACAACATGAAGATGTAGGAAATTCTCCCTTGAGGTCCCACTATCCTTGAAAGATTTATAGTTAACCTTTTATTTGAAAAACTTATCATTGCATAATCCACAACCACACACATGCAAATTGGATGTAAAAGAACCTCCTTAATTTTATAGCTACTTTATGTGCATTACATTTCCTTTGCAATAAAATGCCACAAGCAAAAGCATGCACATTACAAAACCTCACATGTTTAGAAAAAAAAACTAAAACCATAAAAAATAGAAGTAAAAAATGTTCACCTCCTTGGGCATTTTTCCATGTTTGGTTTAACTTGTGGAATCTTATGCCTCATCACACATGGCCTTTCCTCTATTCAAAAAATTGACAACTTGCAAACATAAACAATGCATGCCACGAGCAATATTAACATACAAACTCCATAGCTTCATAATCTTGCAAAATAAATAAACACAAAGAAAAGTTTTTTTGGACAACTTTTCTTTCTTTGTTTTTTCTTTTGGCATTGGATGAAACATAGTCAAGTAGACCACAAAAGTAGTCTTTTCTAGTTCAAAAGTAGTGATTTTCACATTTAAGCATGAAAATAGCTCAAGAACTCCTCCTATCATAATGCAAAACCATGGAGCCTCAATTGACATCATAAAAATGTAGATTTCATAAGAATGAAAAGCAATTGCATCATAAAAGTGTGTAAATAATGTGTTTGAAAATTAAAAATTTTAATGTCTTAAACTTATTTCATTTTCAAAAACCAAATATAACAATTCTAAATCACATGTTTTCACAAAACCTATGGTATACTTTAAAGCTCCCATTTCTTTTTTAAAAATTTGGAGATTGTTTTAAATTACTTGCACTTATTTTTATGAATAAGACATTTAGCTGCACCTACTTTCATTCACAATATTCCTACTTAATTCTTCATTAAATATGTTTTTATCGTATTTTTTCACATAAAATCAAAAACTATATTAACTTTAATCTTTTTACCCAACCAAATTATGTGCTTGATAATTTCATGATATATTTTTAAGTACTTGTAATTCAACCTAGAAAAATACACTAATTGGTCTACTTGATTATGCTTTCACCCCATTATAAACAATATTAGTTTTTTTAAACTAGAAAAATCAATCAAAATGACCCCCCCTTTTAGTGTTTTGGCCAATTTATCCAAGTTAACCAAAATGTCAGTTTGGACAAGTTGGTTTTTGACATGTTGTAAATAGACCTTTTTTTAGGCCCTAGTAATTATGTCTGAAATGACAATAAGGTGAAAACACAATCAAAACAAAAGCATTAAAGGCGTTGAGGTAAAAGTCCTTGTTTAAGGACTACACATGACACATGTCATTTTTGTGTTGGTTTATAATTTTAAAATTGTATTTCGAGTGCCCCCTTTAACATTTAATTTTAGATATAAATACATTTTGATTACAAATTGATTTTATATCATGTATATTATGCATTCATGCCTTCTATCACATAAACATGAACAACTTTTGTTAAAGACACATTTTCAAAATCCATAATTTTTAGGGTCAAAAACACTTTTGAACCAAATGTGCTCAAATGTGTTATATAAAAAAAAATTCATCAGTTCAAATCCTTTTTCCCTTCTAACCATCAATGTTAAAATCCTTGCCAATTTTAAAAATGAATGGTGCGCATTTGGTATTAAAAAAAAGATGTTTGAAAAAAAAAGGCATGTCCACTCTTGAGGTCTGAATGCTTTGAACATGCAAAAACATTAAATTGATTTTTATTTAGCTTTGAGCATGTAAAATTTGTAATTAATGGAAAATATTCCAAAACAATTATGGCAATCCCAACTATTATGTTTCCTTTATGATCTTTCAAACATACAAAAATGTAGTTTTAAGGAGTGTCCATTCACTTGGGTGGTTCCTTTGATTGTGTTTTTATTTGGTAGTACTGGGGAAGGTAAGTTCATTAGCTCTTAAACACCTAATTAGCCTCCTTATTTTAGTACAACTATCCACATAATAATAACGAAACTTTATATGAAATAGATAATATTCATCCAATGTACAATACTATACCTTATCACCATTAGTTTTACCCTATAACAATATATAATGAAATAGAACATAATAGTTAAGAAAACAAGGTGACAACACCAAAAATTAGAAGTATGGTAGTGACATGATGATAATTTTGCCATATAGCATAATTATCGCCATAGGGCAACAAAACATACCTTGCTTCCAAGAGGGTTAAAAACCTCAAAACCTTGTACCTTAGTTTTATTATACCCCCCCTAGATTTTCCCTACTATTTGCACCATGCTCCTAACATCATAATAGAGTTGAAGAACATAGAAGAAATTACATTAACAAATTCCAAAAGACATGCACCTCTTTTATTGCCACAGTAGAGGGACAAATTGCCCTGTTCTCCCCCCGTTCTCCATCAGTATGTGGGAGTAAAATAATTAAAGAAAAAACTAAGTGGACTAGGGAGGGGAAGAAGAGGAAAAGAAGGAGAAAGAAAAAAAAAAGTTGGGTAGACTAGAATGTCTACCACCTTGGGAAAGTAAAAGTAGTCCCCAAAAGAGTGTAAAATCAAAAAGAAAAAAAAGGGATGAAAGAAAGAAAAAAACAAAGACATGGAAGGTCATAGAAAGAAAGAGAGGAGAGAGGAAGAAGAGAGGAAGAAGACAACTTCAACCTTCTTTTGACCATAAAAAAAGAACACCCAAGAAGATTCTCCACAAGAGAGTAGGGGTTGTCTTGTTCCCCTCCACCAAGGGTCATTTAACCATTAACTAGCAATCCTTCAAAGGTCGTCGAAAAAAGTCTCCCATTAATTTAGTTGGGGTAGATGCCTCCTAAAATTACTCCTACTTTTTAAGTAGATGATTTACCAACCCCCACCTTCTAGAAGGCATGGATTGATATTTCTACCTACCAACCTAAATCCTAGTTAACTAGTAGGTGTCATTTCCCAAGGGAGATAGTAATAAAACTTACTACCAATAAAAGCTTTTACTAGGTTGCCCGTCTAATTAGACTAACACCTAGGCTAAGGCAAAACTAACCCTAGGTTAACACACATGTCCATTTTGATTAATGTCTTTTTGACCACCATTTTGATAGTTGTCATATGTCCAATTTTTTTGTCAATTTCCACTAGCGATTTTTGGGCAATTAAATTTTTTTCTAGCCCATACAAAATTTATTATAATTTTTAATTAGTGTTACATAGGTAATAAATAGATATATAGGTTGAAAATAGGTTATTAAATACCCTATGTATTTACCTATATACATACAATAGCCTATTTTAAATTCTTAACGCATCTTAGGTTAGCTTGGGTAGTTTATTTAGGATAGGCTAACCATATGAATAGGTTGCAAGTATGAGGAATTGAACCTTCCCAAAAATAAACCAAGCCTTTAAGTAATGGACCGCCAGCCATTATATGGCAATGAATTTTGTCAATTTATTCATTTAATGTGTTTTTCCAAATCTTGATATATCACTAGGTATGAAAGTAGGTAACTAGGTTTGAGGTAAGTGGGTAGGTAAATTATAGGTAGGTATATTGACTATTTAGCTACCTACCACACCTACTTACTTACTTAGCCCAAGCATAGCTTATCTATTTACTTACTTACCTAGTAATGTCATAGTAGTGTCAAAAAAACAAAAGGCCACCATCAAATGAGAAATTTAAGATTAAAATGCATTGAAACTTTACCAATACAAGGAATTTTCATTTAAGTTTTTTAAATGTTTTGATTTTAGTCATTTTTTGCATTGAAATATCCAAGCTTTCACTTGGATTTTGGACCAATCACATGTTTAGGGATATCAACAAGGTGGCCTACCAATATTTGTGACTAAAAACATAGGGGTTCATTATTGGATTTACAATTTGATAATTATTATAATTGTAAAAAATTGTAGTGTAAGATGTGGAATTTTCAAATGTTAAAGGTGAACCACTTAACCATGTTTTTACCCTTAGTTAGCCTACTTGTTAAGCTTAAACTATTTATTTATCATAATATAAATAACTTGGGTGCAAATACAAACAAAGGGTGGTTACAAATGAAGGGAAAATAATAAAATGGAAAAAAACCTTGAAAACCAATGTTAAATGGGCATTATGCATGTTGATTAATGAAGGAACAAAGTTTACATGAACAAGAACCCAATTAGATAGTGTTTTGACACATATGTTTGGAAAAGTAAAGTCAATTCAACAAAAAATGATTGAAATAAAAAAAATTCAAAATAAAATCTAAATTTTAACAGTCCATAGCTATTTGCGAGTTCACATTAAATTTTAATTTTATTGAAATTCATGTTTGTTTCCAACATGTAACACATATTGAATCCTTATGAGGAATTTTGAAATGAAATCATATGAAAAATGCATTTGAATATTGAAGTAGATTCAAAAACACAATACATGACTCCAATTCAAAAGTCCATTATTATATGTTTGGTGTATATTTACTAAAATTTATCATTATCTACATATTCTTATTCAAGTTGACACTTTTAATCCAAATAGTTTTTTGTCACATTGATGGTTTTAGAATATGTTCGTGACATTTGAATAAATCACACTTTACAAATAGTTCAATGTTACACAAAAAGTGAATTACCCTACATTGCAACTACTTGAAAAGAGCCACTTCTAGTGTAACTAGTGGTAACATGACATATTTACAATTCTAGTATATTAAATTGATGCTAAAAATGTATGTTGTATTTATCTATTTAACACTTGGATAAGTTTGAAATAATCTAATAAATATAAAAATGTTTTGTTAACATGTTTTAATTTGTAACCAATTTTTTTTGTGCTTTAAAAACATTGTGTGAAATAATGTAATTTTTTTTTGTAAGCATTACCTAAAAAACACTATTATTCAAAACTTAATCATGATTATTCAAGAACAACCTAAATGTTGCTAACAACTCCTTTTATTTTGTTTAGATGTCCTAACATATTAGTTGTGTTAAGTTATGTATGGAGTCTAGACTTAGCAAGTAAAAGCATTAGCAATGCTAGGTAGGTAACATAGGCTTAGGTTTAAAGCCAATAGATTATATAGGCTATGTAACCTAGGCTACCTAAAAACTCCCCTCTAGCCTATTAATTAGGCTAACAAAAAACTTCCCAAGTTGTCATTTATTGTCAATTCAAACTAAAAGCTAAAACTTTCTTTATTGGATTTAGGATTTCTTATGACAACGCATGCACTTTTATGGAATGTCACAATTCATCATATGCACACATGTGTAGTGTTCTAGGTGTCATTCACAGAATGAGTCAAGTTGGAGTTAAAAAGTTATGCTCAAGTCTTAAGATGTTAAAAAATAGTTTCTTTCTTATAGGTAGAACCAAATTAGCAAGGTCGATTTGATTAAACCCTAGTCATTATGATATACATTTTTATTGTGGCCCTTTTTTACTAGATTTCTAAATTGACTCATGGAAAAAAAATGTCACTTTAATCAATTTATGCACAAGTAAAAAATAATGTCTTTCATGTCCTAGGCCTTTATTCAAAGTGAATATCCCCTTTGGTCAATGTGGGTATTTGAATCAAGTTGAACATTTTGAGAAAGAATGATTTCTTGTAATGTGGAATCCAAACCATCATCACACATGAACTTTCTTTTGTGGAAAAAAATGCTTGCAATTTGCAAACATAAAGAACACATGCAACAGGCAATAACATAGATATTTGCAAGTCCACAAACCTCACATTTTTGCAAAAAACATAATCATAATGGATAAAGGTCAAGATGAACCTTTTCAAACATTATTATCTAAATTAAAAACTTAATTTGGCTTTTGAATTATACATGTTCAATGTTCACGACTCAAAGCCCTTCCATTGCACAATAAATGGTAGCAAACATTAAAAAATATGAATAGGAAGACCCCATAGATGACAACAAGACTCCTTGGGGTTTTGCATTCTGCAAAATGAAAAATGGGGTGGAAATTAGTTAAGGAATTGGTGTTGTGGCACAACTTTTTATGTGACTTTTTGTTGATATATAAGCTAAATTTTTGTCCCTTCTAGAATCATGCGTTTTTTTTCTTATGGTTGCACACATTGAAATTTGTAGTGTGATGGTAGAACTATGAGGTCTTCCTATTCATATTTTTTAATGTTTGCTACCATTTATATGGATATGCATAATCGACCTTTGTTTTGCCACAAGGCAATCTTGGTTATAATGAATACTTTGCAAAGTAAAAAACCATTGCTTGTAGAATCTGATGCATAGATCTAAATGTGTTTTGAGTTGATTTTACAAGCTATTATCCATGAAAGTGATTATGTTCAATGATCTTTCATCTTTGGTAGAACCCAAAACTTGGAAGACATCAATCGTAGTTACCCTCATATATTTCAAAAATTTATGGCTAAAAATGGCAAATGTAAAAAACTTGCATCAAGCCTTGTAACCATTTTAATGAGTTTACAAAAAAATCTAGCAACATTAATTATGCACCATGGTCAACTTGAAAAAAAAAGACTACAAATCAAAGGTGTGAATAGAAAGCAATGTAGGTACAAATTAGCCAGATTCACCCACCTTATACTAGTGAAGGACACAAAAGGTGGCTTTCAACACATTCATGTGGGTTTGAATGTTCTATTATGTGCATTTTTCATATTTGTAGCCTAAAATTGGGGGTACGCCACACTCAAAGATGTCATAATTTCATGTTCTTGCAAATGGCATTCAAGTTTTGTGACAAGGCTTCTAGCTACTCCTTCACAATATTTGTTCACTTTTGTCATGGACTACTTGAAATCATCCTTGGTTACATCATACACCATCATTTAACAATGAAAGCACACTAGGATGAACAAAATGGGCAATTGAAAGTCCATTCCAATAGTCCATATCTAGTGTATATTTAGAACCACATAAACTAAGATTAAAAAAAAAACATTTGAATAATGTTGAAGTTAATTTATTTTTTTCCATTTCCAAGTTTACAAGTGGTATGAACTTGGAAATGACATTTTTAAACACATTTGTTAAATTTTGGCATCAAAAGAATCAATTTAAATATCAAAATGGACTTCACAAGAATTTGAGAATATTGGGTTTTGATTTTAATTCTAATAAAAAAAAGGGAACTTTTCTTACTTGATTTTTTCATTTTATATGTGGGTTGAAAACATAATCAAAGGAGCCACCTAAATGGGTGAACATTGCTTAAGATTGTATTTTTGTATTTTGAAAAAATCACAAGGGGAACACAATTTTTTTGGAATAAGCTCCATTACCTGCAAAGTTTGAATGTTCAAAATTTGATACAAATCAAGAATGTTTTGCATGTTTAAAATAACCAAAATTTTATAGTGGACAATTTTTATTTTTTTCAACGCCTTTTTTTGGGTCAAATGTGCACCATTCATTTTCAAAATTGGAGAGCATTTTAACATTGATGATACGGTGCAAACATGTTAAAGTGGGTCAATTTGTGATTCTTGTTTTTTTGGTGAAAGTAACCATAAAATAAATCCTAATATAGAAATATTTGAATTTCTTTTTTGGTTAATGATCAATATGAGGATTTTTTGACTTTATTATAATAATATTATGTTTTATCTTCTTAATATGCATTTAAGTAGATTATTTAAAATGCAAGTAAATGTCTCAAATTGGTTCCAACTAAATGAAATTAGGATTTTAATTAGATTTTTAGTAACTTCAAGTTGATGGCACAATAAAATGTATTAATTATTTAAAGTTTTTGCATAAGAGAGGCCATATTTTGTCAAATCTATAACTTAAAAGTAGTTTTAACACATTTGACTTGGCTAGTTTAAAACCTATTTACTACATTTTTTTACATTAAAGTTTTGAAACTTTGTATGCAATTTACTATAAACTTAATGAAGTACACGATGGTTTCATAATGGTACTTGAAGAGGTTTTGAATTTTCTCTACTACATTTATACCAAAAGTAAAATATCACAATGTCAAGGGATTCTTTTATGGCCTACTTTTACATCTGTTTTCCTAATTAATTGAATAAAAGGGATTGAAACTAGTGAAATTTGTTTTTACAACACATTTGAGCACATTTTGTTCAAATGTGTTTTTGGCACCACAAATTATGAATTTTGAATATGTGGATTTAACAAAAGTTATTTAGTTTTGTGTGGTAAAGATCATGGATGAAAAATAATATACATGATATAGAAAAAAATATAATAATAAAATATTTAATCTAACACACATTGGTAATTTGGTATGATTTTAAAAAAATAAAAAATTATAAACCAATATGTGAATGCCACATGTCACTTGCAACCTTGTGAAAAGAACTTTTACCTTGGTGCCCCCACCTCCTTTGACTACCTTTGCATCTTGTGTTATGATACTTTAATGTGTGGTGGTTGGGAATAAGCACAATAAATTGTGAATAAAAATTACCTTGTCAAAACTAAATGAAAATAAATGTCGAATAACATTAAAACCCATGAAAAAAATTGTTGTACATTGAATGTTTTTAATTAAATTATTTTTAAAAAAATCATTGATTTGCATTAATTTTCAAATTTCAAGTAATTTCAATTAGTTTTCTTTGTTTAATTGTTCAACATGTAAGTAGTTTCAAAGTCTATATTTTTTTGTAGTGAGGGACATATTTTGTTTCTTGTAAAGTATGTGACAAGTAGGATTTAACAAATATGTATTTCATTTTTTATTATAACCACACTTCAAAATATAATATTATTTATATATCTTAAAAAGTAAAGGACCAAGAACATAAAAAAAGTAGACCATAGGTATCCCCATTTACAAATTTATCACCCACCAAATGGGAATATTCTTGGTCTACTTAAAAAAAAAATCTTTTATATTTTGGGAAATCAATTCTTATGGTAATAATAGTGTCTAGTGCGGGAAGGTTTTCAATTATATTTCCACCCATTATTATCTTTGTGTTTGGGTTTTTATGCATGATACATGGTAAAGCTAAAGACTTTTTGTGTTCACAATGCTTTTATTTGGTACAAAGTTTTAGGCATGTTTTCCAATTCCATTGAAACCAAAAAGTCCATAACAATAATTTTTTGGACTATGACCTTGGATGTACCTTACATTGCAAAGTTCACCTTTAATTGAATATTGATGTTTTTAATGTAATTTCTCTAGAGTTGGGAGGGGTGAAATATAAATATAATTTTTTAAAAATGCGTTTGAATTGTATACAACAAGATTTTATTAACTTTGAAGAAACTACCATTGTGATTTCCATAAAAGTCCACTATAGAATGTTTTTTACATTTAAGGTATGGTAGACAAGGTGTTGTGTCCAGAAAATGAAAATATAAGGCACTCAACATCCTTTCCACTACCTGGGTCAAAAATTAGTTCATAGGTAGCATGGTATCATGGCATCAACATTGGTTTTGATAACATTGATTTCATCCTTAGATTTGGCATCATAATTATAGTAGAGCACGTAGAATTTCTAACATAATCAACAAAATTGCAAACAAATGCATATCTACCTTGTGAAATCTTAATTAGTGTATGCACACAGTTGAACAAAGGGAGAATTCAAGATAACCTTGAATGAGTTTGACATAAAAAATAACATTTAAATTTTTTAAAAACAATCATAATGTGCCTTTTTTGCATGCATTTTCACAATCGGAAGGTGGTATTTGGCATATACTTGTTATGTGGGACAAAATATGGAAATCCATATGGTCTTCACGTTCTCAAGGAACTTGTTGTCTTAATTATTGAATGGATCTAAAAGCTTTTAAAATTCTTGGATTTTGTTCAAGTTGTGAACAAATTAAAAAACATATAGGTTTTGCAAATTGGCCTTCAACATATACACAAGATCTATATGAAAGAATGACAACAACAAGCTTGGTGTTATAAACAAAACGATGAACTCTATTTAGAATAGAGCCAACCTTCTCTTTGAATTACAAGGTCACACCAAATTGATGGTCCTAGAACACACTACTATCATGTTGCATCAGCCCATGTTCTCCAACTTCACTCATAATTCCTCTATCCCCAGACCACCAAAATTAAGCAAAAAGTAACCATTTGAGAAAACATGTTTCAAAAGTGGGAAAACACTAACAATGTCAACATAGAAGAGGATAGGAATCCTTTTCAATCTTGGCCCACATAAAGGTGGATTGATCGGCATTGAATGTTGTCAATGGTGATTACTTCATCTTCACTCATTGCAATGAAGGTACTAGATGCAAATGAAGCTATAGTGGTTTTCAATAGTATTTAATGCATGGGAACAACATAACAAACAAAACAAAAGGAGTCATTTGAGCCTTTTTTTTCGGTCTTTTTAAATGATTTCTTTGACTCAATTTCTGATTTTATATTACAAATAATTTTTTTTTATTACATTTTGATCCTATATCATGTATATTATGCACTTTGGTGCATTCACAATCTTACGAGCAAAAAGTCCCATGGTAAAAGTCCTTCAAGGACTACATGTGACATGTGGCATTCCTATGTTGATCTACAATTTTTTAACATTTGATTTTTAAAATTTTAGATTGGATACTTTTTTGCCACACCAAGTGATCAAACATCACATATATTATGCATCCATTTTTTTTATCACATAAAAATGAATAAATTATGTTAAATAAATATCTTCAAAATTCATGATTTTTAAGGCCAAAACCATTTTTGAACCTAATGTGTTGTAAAAATGAAAATTTTCATTTTTCATTTTTCTTTTCTATTTAAATCATCAATATTAAGATCCTTTCCAATTTGAAAAGAAATGGTGCATATTTGACAATGAAAATGGACAAACTTGAGAAAAAAATGTCCACCTTATAATTTAGAGTTTGGAGTGCTTTATCACTTTTGAAACTTCACCAATTTGCATCAAATTTTGAACATAGATGAAACTTTGCAAGTAATGAAGTCTATTTTTAAAAAATTGAAAATCCAAATGATTGTGCCCCTTGTGAATTTTCAAATAAATATGATTATATTTTGAAGCAATCTCCAACCCTTTAGGTGGCTCCTAAGACTATGAATGCACCTACCCATGCTCTTTTACATAATATTTTTTTTTTTGAAAGAACATTTAAAAAATTCATGATCAATATTCAAAATTTGAATCTACAAAGTTTTATAAAATTTGAATTTGCAAAGCTCTACACAAAAATCCAAGACATTTAAACTTCAATTGAAGCACATAACAATTTGCAAGATAGAAGCAAGAAAACTTAAGCGAAACTCAAAATAAATTTGAAAAATTTGAATGAATAGGAGGAATAGTTGAAAGTTGAAACCAAGCTTTGACATCTAGAGTTGCAAAATGTGAGCATATCACTTCATAAAAGTAACTTATTGCAAGTGCCTTTAGTTTTGACAAAATGGCAAATCTTCAAATTTCATTTATGTGCACAATGCTTACAAGCATTTGCAATTGCAAATCCCATCCCTAAGTTCCCCAAAAGGTTTGAATCTCATCCTCATTACTACATCTTGTTTGTTCTCCCTCCCCAAATCAATAGCAGCTTCTCTCATAATTCAACCCATTTCCAAAACAACATCAAAATTCAAATGGATTTTGGACAACTACAAATGCAATTTTCAACCTTCAGGTTTCTATCGTTTACCAATACACTAAATTCCAACCCCCATTGTGCAAAGTTGCAAATGATCCTTGAATTATAATACCTATACTCTAAAATTGCTATTGGTGATTATTATCACATACTACATCACCATCTGCTAACAATTTCAACCGAGAGAGGGGAGGCATAATTAAACCATATTGATGATGAAAAGCTTAATATTGATGTTAGCAATGATAGCAAAAGAGGGGTGGTAATAAGAGACAAAATGGTGATTTAGAGTTTTATGCTCTTTGGGCGGTGTCAATCCTACTACTTGTTAAAAATAGCACATTAGGTGATTTTTGTCAACAAATTTTACAAGGGTTTTTTGATAAATGCCTTGTCATCATTCCATTTTTTGTGTCACCTTTAGGCGATTATTGTCAACAAAATTTACAAGGGTTTTTTGACAACCACTTTTGTCATAGGTCCATTTTTGGTGTTCCATTGAGGCGAGTTTTGGCTGAAAAAAATCATTGATACGGAGTGGAGCTAGGTCTCCAATTGTCATTCACAAATTTGTCCTAGTTGATGACAAAATTGTACCCCAAATCCTGCACGGATGGATGATGGTCTTGTTTGTGTGTTTTTTTTTTCCATTTGGGGAGGGCCAATAAGAGGATGCCACGGTCTCTCCACAAATGTACCAGGACACACACAATGTTCCAACAGAACAAAAACAAACATGCTGTGTAAATGGAGTACAGAACAGAGTGGATATTTTGGCCCCTCCCTACAGTTGAACTCGTACGCACTATGTTCTGTAGAATAAGGCCCTGGCATCGCCTGGCGTAATGAACGAGGTTGGGCAGTACGTACGGTGGGTTCTTCCGCTGGTACCGGCAAGCAAGTAGGAAATGAGATGTCTCGCGCGCCCTACGAGGAGGAGGCTGCTGGTGTGCGGTGACGCTGTAGTGGGGCATTTTGGTAAAAAAAACGCAGTGCTCATTGCTGGCCTGCGACTTCATTACACTTGTACCCACTACATCTGCACTTGTAGGCCTAGTGCCATGAAACCCAAACCAAAAATTATAAAGTAGTGAAGGAAAAGCTAATGAGGGATAGGCTTTTTAAAGAGGACGGAAAATTTGTTGTCTTGTTGCATGAATTCAACGTGACATGTAGCATCGAACCCAACCAACCTAAAATACAATTCCATTTACCTATTCTCTTGTCATGAGCTAGATTCTTGGTTGGAATAGTGCACATGAGTGTACCAATGTTTTTTTATTAAAAAAAAAGTAAAAGCAAAAGTAAAAGTTATATATATATATATATCTCACGCCCAAAGTGTGAATGGGCCACAAGAGGATGTAGCTAGATTTAGTTAGAAGAGAATTAGAGAAGTAGAAAACTTAGGAATCCCCCTATATTTTGGCAATCTACTAGAACCTACTATCTAAATGTGCCAATTATCTGCAAAATTTTCTTGGCAATTTCATAGCTTTCTTCCTAAAAATCTGGTGAAAACTTTGAATTTTCTCAACAAAGCCTTTGACCATGTTTGGTAGTGGCTTTCATTTTTAATTTTCTGGGAAAATGGCGAAAATTCACCACCAAAAAAAGGTAGTACCCTGATGGTTATTTGCTATATCATGTTGTTTAAAAACTTTCAAAACAATTATGGGTCTCGTGGTGTTTTTATTTCAAAATTTTGGTTGAAATTTTTTTTCAACCAAAACCAAAGGGGGCTGCCAAGGCCTCAAAGGAGTTTTCCAGGAAAAAATTGAAGACAAGTCATCATATTTCTGGGTAGATATTTTTCAAGTCACCATATCTAGACATTGGCTTCTAGCTTGTCACCAGACATAGTGGGATTCCTAAAAATTTCAACTTAGGATTTGTACTTATAGCCAAATTTGGCTAGGCCCTCTTCTAATTGATCTACAGCCAACCTACTCCACAAAATTGGAAAAAAAAAAACAAAAACCCTGGATGGGGAGTTCACATTGGTTTGATAATTCCAAATTTTTGCAAAACAAAGTTGTGATATTCTTTGGGAGATTGATCTATTGGAGGTTTAAGGATTGAGGTAGAGTAGGGGTGATGTTCTCATGTGGATAGTAGAGGAAGGTTGCATACTGTTTTAAAGGTTGCATTGCCCTTTGCATTGAGGTAGGCATGCCCAAGTTTAATTTGTGTGTAGGGTAAAGCCCAAGGCCACAAGCTTTAGCAGAATAAGGGCCCATCTCAGGCTGAGGGCTTTACTGAGTGTAAAGACTATTTGCTGATTTTTGTCCATGTTTTTGTGATGTGATACCTGACAGTTGTCATGGGAAAAACCAGAAAAATTCAAGGTGTTAAAAAAGGGGAAGGGTCACTAGAATGGGCAAAAACATGTTTTTGAAACGCCCCATCAACAGCAGAGGAAATATCATGATAGGTAAGGAGCCTTCTGATTATGTTGAAAAAATAAAATATGCAGGTTTTACACTTGCAAAATGGCATTTGGAACTGATAGAAAACATTGACCACCTCACTTTGTTGGGCCCTGCCCCTGCAGGGACAGGGACTAGTATCGCATTTGATCCAACTTTTGGAAGTTTTACCTTATTAGAACTGATTTCACATTAGATGAACCAGTTTTTTTGATGAAAGTGTTTAGACTTTTTAGATTGAAACGGATTTGTTTGGGTGTTCAGAGTGTGGACACAGTAGATATATGTACAACATCTTATCTATTGGCAGGGCTAGCGTGTTTGTAATGCCTGTTTTTGTACTCATTAGGTAATTTTGTTTCCATGAGTTTGCAATTGATGTAAACCTCTACAACTATTTGCTCTGCCCTAGAGGAAGACATTTTGCATCCATCTAGCATTTTTGGCTTTTGATTTGTGAGCCAATTTGTGCATGACAGCTACAGACTTATTTGTACTCTTCGAATTCCCTCTTCTATCAAATTCATCTTGCATTCAAATTACCCCACCATGCATGCTGCATTCCATCATTTCTCATGATTTTGTTTCAACTAGTTTTGGTTTTACATTCTAGGCTGACTGTTGTTCATGCTAGATGAGTTATAAGACTGTGCTATTGAGAATTTTGCTCGAACTGAACTGGAAACCGGATTGCACCTGGTTTCTTGCCAGGTCTGATTTATTGTGACAATTTCTATTTACTTCAAAACCTCGGACAAGTTGTGTAGTGTATTCAGAGGTGCTCTTATAGAACATAAAAAGTTCACGGGGTATTTCAACACTCGCATTTCACTTTTCGAAATGGCCACACTAGTTTTCAAATTTGTTCTTATGATATCTGGCATTTATCTGGCAGGTACCCACCCAGTATCGAGGGAAAAATGTAGAAATTAAAAATCCATATATTTTAATGCCATATCAAAGCTTCAGCCATAGGCATTACCAGAATTGGTGAGACCCTAAAAAGTCCAGTTCCAAGACAAAAGGTTTAATACCTTACCCTAAGGTCAGTTTCATCATTAAATAATCCTCAAAATAATGAAATTCTTTTTTTTGGTGAAGTTGACAAGTTGAAAATCATCATAATAAATCATAAGTTACATTCTGAATAATTTAACAACTATCATGAAAATATCATTGTAGATCATGGAAATTTTGATAATTTCAAAATTAAAAAACGAATCATTTTTTTGAAAAAATAAAAATTATTTGATTTGTCAATGTAAAAACTGACCCTAGGCAATGGTAATACAAAACTTGCTTTAGAACCATTTTGGAAGTTCCATCAAATAAATGCCATGAGCCCTAACCAAAGCTAGGAGGTTTTTTTCAAAATTAAAAGAACTAGGATGGACTGAAACCAAAGATCCTCTTTGAAACTGTGAGTTAAAGTAGACTTCATCTCGAGGTGGGTTGCTACTGCAGGCGGGGGTCCTTCTAGATTTGGAGTCTTATTAGGTTGATGTGCTTCCAATTATTAGTTGAAGTTTTAGTACTTAGTGGTGATGTAACTTGATGTAAATACTTCATTATTTATGTAATTACCTAGGGATTAAGTTTAGTAAGTTATTTGGTGGTTGGGTTTTATAATTTAATGATAGTTTGGTGAATCATCACCAAAGTTATAGTTTCAATTAATGTGCATGACTCACACATCATAATTCATAAGAAAAATATTTGCTTACATGATAATCCATGAATTTGTTTTTTGCTTACATGATAATTCAAAAGGAAAATCTTTATGCACATTAAAATGCATTACTCAAAGATGGTGACCTATTAGAAAAGTTTTTGCATAAATGAATGTGCATGACTCAGACATGCTGATTCACAATGAAAGTCCTTTCGCAAATTAATATGCATGATTTAAGCATGGTGATTCACAAGATAAGTCTTTGCATAAATTAATGTGATGACTCAAAGTTAGTGACTCATTAAAAAAATCATGTTACAAATTTATGTGCATGGTGAACCATGTGAAGTGTAAAATTTTAAGAAATATCTTGTTTAATTTCCTTTTAGGTAGTATAGTAAGTGGGTTTGAGACCTTTTGAAACACCCTCATTTGATGAGAACAAGTTGTTGTCTGAATGCAAAGTTGTATGGAATAAAATTGTCAAGGGAATTGAAATTTTTATCTTCAAAGGTTTTGACATAGTTATGAACATGTGAAATCCATGGTAGGAGAATGGTGTGGCATAATAGTTATACATAGAAAATAGAAAGGTGAAAAAATATTTGTGCAAACATGAACATAAATTTCCATAGCTATATAATAAACATATGTAGTTTCAATTCTAAACCTACTTGTGGTTTGCAGTTCCTTTATTTCCTTATGGTTTATTTCTTTTGGGTTGTTTACTTGCTTAGACTTTGGTTTTTGCCCCTTGTTTTTTTTTCTTTCCCTTTTTCTTGCATGTTTTCATTTTTATAAAATTTGGCAAGGTTTCATCAAAGTAGAGTGGTTTGAATGTTTGAACTCTAAACCAATGTTGTGTGATTTTTTCATTTTGTTAATAGACTTTGGTTCTAGTTTTTAAACTTTTGGAATTTTTCTAGAAATTATTTGGATCAAGTTTCTTGAAGAGGTTTTTTAAACATTAAAATTTTAATTTTGGTTTTTTGTTTTTGAAAATTTTCAAAGAACAGGCAATTTTCATGAAAGAATAGGAAAATAAATGATTGTTTAACCATAGGTTTTTAAATTTAATTCTTTCATATTTTATAATGTGATTAAATATTTTAACCAATGTAGGGTGGTTGTTAGAAATGGAAAATGATACCCATCGATTTTCAAGGTGATTTCCAAAAAGATATAACCATGGTTCTAAAAAATCAAATAATGAGTTTTAATATATAATTGTGATTCTCAAATAATCACAGTTCTCCAAGAAAAAAACTTCAATTAAATTCCTAGCTCTATGCTAATTATTTCATGGGAATTGCTTGTACTTTGAGGCCTCTTGGAAAAATTGGAAACAAAAGTAATTTTTTCTCATGGACATGAAGAATAAACCATAATTGAAGGTTTTTTCATTTTAAAAAAATTAAAAATTCAAAATGAAGGTTATTAGAAAGATAAAAAATCATTCACATTGGTCACAAACTAGTGTTGAGTGGTTATATACTGTATCAAACTATAGTTGGGTACATAACTTTAACTAAAAAAATCTAATATGCATAATTTATTGTTAATTGACAATTTGGAAAATTGTGACAATTGACAATTCAACATAATTGTTTTAGAGTTTAAAGTAACGTAACCATAATTCAAAATGTTGAAAAATATTTTGTGATTTTATTGGATGTGATTATATAATGCACCTACCATGTGTAAGTACTTAATGTATCATTTAAAACAAATGTAAAAATAATTTATTTTCTTATGTGTGTCGTTTTAGTGCAAGACCAAAATTAAAACTATGATGCTATGCATGGCTAAATTTTTGAAAGTGGGTTATTTAAAGTTGCATACATGTTTTGCATAACTATCATGATATAAATCACTTTTGAAATTATTGTTTTACAACATCACCAAATGTTGAAAAATATATATATATTTCATTATTTTTTAAATCCATCATTTCATTTATAGTTAATCATGAATATGTTTGATTTAATAAATCATAATTGTAGGATAAAAACATATTTTTTCTTTTCAATATAATTTAAGCTGAAGGTTATTAAAACATATAATTGCCCAACATTGCTCAAAATAAAATTCTATGGTTTTTAAAAACTGCAAGACCAAGTTCAAAATCAATGTTGATTGGATATGCATTTTTGAAATTCAATACTAGTTTGAATAATGTGGGAATCAACGGATTGCAATCCCTGGTATTCTTTAGGATATTGTTGCAACTATTGTTTTGGAAAGTGAAACACATGTATAGAAAAAAGTTTTTCACCTCTTCTCTCGTCACATTCAAATAACGAGTTAATTCATATAATTAAAGATGATTTTAGAATTTTAATGAATGTTGTCATAACTAATCGGATATGATATAATGTGCATTGTTCACAATAACGCATGCAATAACAATTAGTGTTCAGAAAAAAAAAACATGGTAATACTTGAAGCGTGCATCATGAAGTGGTTTTATTCTCCTTGTCGTAGAGATTTATGGTTGTCTTTGTTTATTTGTTTCGACTATTTTTTGACTTTTTGTATGTAACCCACCATAACATGTCATCAATGATCCTCTTTAGTTCTCATGATACTTATTATTTATTATTGACAATATATGTCCATAGGATTCCAACATGCATGGGGCCATTGTGATCTTCTAGTGTGCTGCCACACTTAAGAAACATTCCTCATCTCTCCCACACATTGTAGCCAATGCACCTCCATCATTAGCTGATTGTGGTCGATAACACTTCTTTTTTATGATCTTCTATTTTATTAATATATTAGTGATGTCTTGATATTTATGTTCTTTTGTGACATGTGTTCTTGTGCTTTTATTTGCCTTGTACTTCTAGGGGATGGGTTCCTATCCTTACCTTTTTTTCAATTTTTTAATACATGGGTTTTCTTCTATTACACCATTACATTATTATAGTACCAAGACACTTGTGAAAATAATATGCACTGGCAACTAACTTTGCAATTCCTCTTACATGCATCTCTGCTCACAACTTTGAAGCAGCCTGCCTGTACACACTATGTAGAGTGAAGTGCAATGTTTATGTAATGTGAAACTTAGTTCTGGCCTCTACAAATGACCAGGATAAGATGACTACCAAGAAGGCGAATAGAAGGAAATAATTCTTTTCTATTGGTTGATCATAACGATTGGACCACGTGATGACATTTTAAATATTCTCTTACTTTATATTGTCCAATCTTTCATGTTTTGGAGTGAGGATGAGGAAATAATTAACACACTATATTCCATGTGATAAACATTGGTAAATTCCAAATAGGGGGGGGCTTGTGGGTAGAGAGATGTTCTTGGAACAGCACAACTTGTTTTCCCTTTTGTTTTGTTTCCCCCCTTCCTTGGTTTTGTAGCCATCACAATTGATCACCAAGTCAAACCCCCTGAAAAGAGTGAGAACTTAAAAAGATAGGAGGAATCGAATCTGCGATTAACACCAACAACTAACCGACGACACCATCCGCCAAAACTGAGAGCCACGTGGTTTGTCATCCTAAGTTTGCTCCACCCATCCAATGGCTCATGTACACTTGTGGATTGGGCCACAAAGGGTGAGAAATTTTTTAAAGCCACAAAATGGGGCGAGAAAAACTGATCATCTCGTGTCTCCCCGATATTTATGAAGGAGGCAAAAGCGACGTAAGCAAGTCAGACATGTCCAAATTTTGCATCCAATGGATTTATTTATTTATGTTACAAATTTGCCTACTTTAAAGAGTTTATAAGTACCCCGAGTTTATAATGGGGGTATTTCCTCCAGGCCAAAAATGGTGACAAAACAGTTTTGGAAATAGAAAGTTCATACAGGCAAATGGGGAAGGCTCAGTATGCACTCAAAGTGCCTTTGTTTAAGGTACCTGGAATCCATCCAATGGATTTTCAGTTGCACTTCCACTTTAGTAAGAGTTTGTAAGGTTGCTGGAATCCTGGCGGAGTGCAGTGCCCGAGGAAGACAGGCAGAGCAAAACCAGCCTGGGAGGCCCATCTTATACCACACAAAAAAATATAGCCCTGAATTTGAGGCCACCCCCCCCTAAATTTCAGGAGCCCTCTCTTCCGGGGCCTTACATATATATATATATATGCTATTAGTTATGGATTTTGTTTTGTTGGCTAGTGCACTCTTGATTTTTAACTACCCCACCAAAGTTGCATCTCTCTCTCTCTCTCTCTCTCTCTCTAAGTTAGTAAAAATAAAAGAACAAAAACAGGAATGAAGTTTCCATCAGTTTTCTGAACACCAACTCACTCAATTGCATGGAACTGTATGTTTAATCCTTACAGCATCTCCGGCCCTAGGTCCCATTACTCCTATTTGGGCCTATACCAGTGTCTCTCATATCCAACATAGAGTGTTAATTTTTTTTCCCCTTTGCCTAAACAAAACCAATTTTGAGTTTGCGGATGTAAACAATGTCATGATCAACCATAAGAAGATTTAGGCAAATTTGGCCATAAACAAGCTATGTACATTTTAAAACAAAAACGTCCTTCTATATTCTGGCTACGCACTTGAACCCAGCATCTACAGCAATCTGTTGATTTTTCTTAACTTTCAATTCAAATCTTGACGATTGGAAATCCCAAGCATTACTTCATTTTCAAATTAAACTGTTTTCTTCTTTTATTTTCAGTGAAAACTAGTCAGTAAAAAACAAAAGTCTGGTCCAAAACTATTTTCACACTATTTGTACTTCATCCGAAGTATAAAATACAAGCTATTTTGCTGATGGCAGACCTACTCTTAGTAGTCATACAAAGCTGGTCCATAAGTTCATCATCATCAAACATAAGATATGATAACATCTTTCAATGGTTTTATCTCTTCATTATTATTGTAGTGGTTTCTTAGAATGAAGTTTGGCTGAATTTACATTAGTGGGTGTCAAACCTTTTCTTATGTCTTTCAAATCATGGTTTATTATGATCAATGCTAATTTGAAAGGGACCAATGAGAGGAGATCATTTTTCATTTAACTTTGATTTGCTTTTTTCATTTGAACTATTTATTTTCTTGCTTATGACCTTTCAAGAGACCAGTGCTAATCCAAAAACGATCTCCCTTGGGTTGTTCTTTTTTTTTCAGCACTAATCTCTCATCAGCAAATGTTCTAGGCCAACCATGTGTACATAACAATTTAAGCTTGTTCAAACTCACCATAGTGCATGGAACAAAGAAGAAAGAACGCTTAATTTGCACTCCTTTGTTCTCTAAATATCATTTTTGCATAGTAACTACGTAATATTTATGCATGAAAGAAATGTCACCCTTTTTATGAGATTTGTATATAAAAAAGTGCTTGAATATAATCCATGGATTTTTCAATTTCAAGTTGATGCAAGATATGAAATAATTAACATTTATAGATACATGGAATGTTAATTATTTCATATCTTGGACTAGTAATACATGGTGACCCATCACAATCATATATGCAATGGAAAAGACCAATCTGATATTATTTTACAACCATATAGGAAATTGTGAAGGCCAATATTAGAATCAAGTCTTTTACATTTACTCTAAAGCAGGGATAGTTATGTATCAAACTATTGATACTATATCAATGAACTACAAGAACATCAAGATATATTTTGCTTTTGGAAATTGATCATGTAAGTTTAGAAAAAGAACAAACCTCAAATGTTTCTTAAAAGCTTCAATCTTTTGAATTATGCAAGCACACACACTGTAAGTAGTTACAAACTTATGATCCTCCCTTCAATTCTTGGCCTACCTAACACCACATATTCAATTCTAAGCATTGAATACAGTGCATTTCCCAGTTGTTGCCACCATTACACATGTCAAGAGATCACAAATGCATGTCAATGTATCTTAAAATCGCCATCCATGTATTAGGGCTAAGTTTCAGGTCTATCTATGATTTTATTCCTACATCATGAGGTGAAGCCCAGGTAAAGCGAATAACTTTGGGTCCCTTTGGTTTATGTTGTGAAAAATCCAAAAGGTTTTTAAATTAGCATGAATGACATGCAAATCTTTAAAATACAACCGTTTACTTTTTGACCAGGCCTTTCACAAATTATTTTGTGCTAAACATCAATCATGGGTACAGTACCCAATAAATATATAATAATCCATTTTCTTTACCATTTATCTTTGGAAAAATTTCATGAACTTGACAAAGGTTTTGAAGTGTTTTTTTCAAATAAAGTGCTATGATTTATTAAGGTCACAAATTTCTTGGTAACTTTTGCATAAATATGTGGGCACATATTGAACCAAGAAAGATACACAATAGATGAATTTAGAGACATGTAGCTTATAAACCTTGTGAATGATTTAATGTGCATCCATTCATGTACACAATAATACATACAATTATATTCCAAATCTCATGTATATATGATGTTTAGAAATGCATATATGACACGGATTTAATATCCCAATATGCTATTTTGTTGACATGTTCTAAACTTGTGTACATTTGAATATCATTTAAAATATAAAAATCAATATCAATAGTTATTTTGATTTTTTTTTGAATGAGTGGCATCATGATGAAGAGAACACGTCAAGTTGTGATGTGCAAATTTATACTAAATTGCATGTAGTTTAAAACAATGATGGTATAAAAGAGAGTTTGGTTAAAAGTTAAGGTCGTCTATCAATATAGTCATCTTGCAAAGAAATATTAAATTAAGCAAGACTTTTGACATTCCAAATAGGCTTCGGTCATACCAACTTTAGATAGGATCCAATATGCTATTTGTTGTTGTTGATATAGATAGGTATTTTTATTTTATTAATGAGGAGCTAATGACCATACTATTTTGAGCATGGCCAATGTAGATGACAAATAAAGACATTCTTCATGTGCAATCGTTGGTAGCTATTGTCAAGCTACTTCAGGTGATCTAACCTTTTTTTGTTAGGTACCAACAATTGGGTACATTGAGTACAATTTTCACAAAAGGGTGACAAGAAATTCAATTTACAAGTTAAGCACTAGAACTTGCATCTCTACATGCAAATATAAGTTGCAACAAATTAAACAACAGAGGTAGTAAAAGTGGCCTTGTCATTGTATTTTTGCACCCTTCATTGGAAATGAGCCCCTGTATTTTTAGCTTTTCTCATCAAATCTGTAGTTGAGCTTTAAGACTCAAACATCTTAGTAAGAAAGATTAAGGTTGAACATTGTTTTCACTAATAACAAACCTCAACAAAGACCATTTAGAAAATGTACAAGTGCATGAAAGTTTTGGATGCTTGATCTAATTATGGGCCACACCCAAAAATTATAATTGACAAATACAAAATTATAATCCACATTGTCACCGTGACTTGATAAATGCTGGATATTTTTTAAAAAATTTAGCATATCCAGAAATGCATATTTCTGATTATGTCTTATTGAAGCAATATTATTAAAGGATTATGTGTCTTCATACACGAGGGGCAATATTAATTGCATTACACGGAAACATGGGGTGATATGCCAAATGTTATAAGTCTAGTGCCAAAACCTATAAGAATTACCCATACACCAATTATCACATTAAACCTCTACATGTACAAACACAAATGACCTCCCTTCTATAGGTTAAAGTCAATAGAGTCATCTTGAATGATTTATAAGCTGGAGATATTGACATATATGATTTATTATGAGGATATCACTTTTAATAAAAGGGGTTCATTCAAGATAAGGACTCTAGGACGTTATTTCCACTATCCACCAGAATGAAAATTTATAGAAGATAAATTTAAATGAAAAAAATTGAATAGTTCAAATTGAGATAATTTATAACATGGTCTAGTGGGTTTTCTCACACCTCACATGAGTATAGAATTTTTGTGCATCAATACTTTGGTTCAAAATTTAAAATGCAAAAAATTCATAAACAAGTTTTTGTAAACAAATATTTTAAAGTGTACCAAGCAAGGTAAAGTAATATATGTTTTTTGGTATCCATTGATGTTTCTTAAATTTTGATTCACATCAATTTTAATGAATAAAAAATGTCAAATATGTTAAAATGTTAGATCACTAAACATCTAAAATCATTTATATCATTCACTTTTGTGTCCATGTGCATAATGAAATAGAAGGCCCAAATTAACTTATAGGAGTACCAAAGGATTATAGTGTGATAGCCTCTTTGATACATCTTAAATCATTTTGATTAATATATTTTTTGCATAATTATTTCTTGCACATGTGACCTACATTTTGGGCTACAAATTCCAAACCCAATGAATAAGTTTTTTTTAAAAAAATGGTCACAAAGTATGGGCCTTTTCTATGTAGCCTCAAAAAATGAACTTTTTAGTTTTGAAAATCCACATGTTGTTAATAATCTAATCAAATTTATCGAATGAAAATTGGCAAACATATATGTAAGCATTGTTTAATAATCACCAAAAAAAATAAATTGAAGTCAAATTTTCATTATTCAATGCATTCCTATTGATTCTTTTAAAAACAATTGCAATTAATACAATTGATATAATTGTGTAGAATAACTCAAAAAGACATTTGTATAATATCCAATGTATTAAACCACTTTAATTGCAATGCAATAAATATTATACAAACCCTTGAATTGGGTTATGCAATCCTTTTTCCCTTAAATAATCGTTACATTCCCTTTGGGAACCCCAACCATGAATAAGTCCCAAAAGAATTAAAATGTAAACTTAACATATACATATTTTTATACATGACATTGATATCATATAATTGAATAACTTGTCAATAAATGGTTTTTCTTTCAAACATTAAACTGATAACAAATTAAAAGAACATTCTAATTTCACCATAATTGGATGGATTCATGAATTACCTTTGAGTCACTAACTTCTTAAAGTCATCACAAATCTAATCTTGAATTGGTTTTCTCATGGCAATGATGCATGTAAAATATGAGAAATAAACTTAATTAAACTATTACTTTGTGGGAATACCTAGTCTTGACCAACTTCCAAACAATTAAACACAAGATTATTCATACATCACCTTAATTTAAAAATATTATTTTGCATATCAAAGTCATATTTGTGGCATTATATTGCCACAAAATCCATAAAATATGCAATTTAAAAAAAAAATGATCAATTGCATCCAAATTTACATGGTTTGCTTATTATTATTGACATGACCAATTCAAATTTTTGAGCATGAGAAAATAAAATTCATACATGGTAACTTCTCAAAAATGACTGTAAGCATTTGTAGAAATAATGTTATTTTTAAAATTTTGAACATGCAAACCTTAAACCAATATTCACCTCCACAAATAATGGCATAATATATTGTATGATAAAAATGTTTCCACTTTTATGAACAACCTTAGGTATACATTCTTAAGCCCACACCTTTTATAATGAATGGAAAGATTGGGCAATGTCATGCCAAGTAATGTAAATAATATAACTCAAGGTCAAAACCATTACAAGTGGTGATAAATAGTTCTTTCATAAAAAATTATCAAGCACCAAACTTAGGTATATGAATTTACATCATGAACACATTCCAAGTTGACCCAAAACAAGAAAAGCCACTAAATCCTTAATCATTTTGTTATGTATTACAACAATTGTATTGTCTAAATTGTAAAGTTTATCTTCAATTGAATAACTTCAAGTTTGGAAAAAAAAATGTTAGCTTCATTTATTTGAAAGCCTTTTTTATAACTCTCATATTGCATTTGAGTTGCATACAATATTATAACTTGGATTTAGGAAGATAATAAAAACTTTGTTAAGGTTTTAAAATTTTAAAAAGATGTCAAATATGACTAAATATTGTTTGATTCCTCAACATATATTTAATTATTAAAAATAATTTGGAATGAAATTCAATATCAAAATTTCACTTTTTTTTTAATGTTCCACCCAACAAAAATCATCATTGTTACATCAAAAGTGAGTCATTTTAGCTTGCATTCACCCCCTAGTCCTTTATGATTTTGATTTCATAAATCTACTAGGTTTAAAACCTTTAAATGATTTGAAGAAAAATGATTTATTTGGGGTTTTCAGTTTTCAGTTTATTTACTCAATTAATTCAATGGCTCAATTGAGAATTGAGTCTAGTTTTCCACGGAACATGAAGGAAAGAAAATTTATATTATTATTTACTTCTTGAAACAAAATTGATGTTCATAATGTTTGATTTCGAAAAATATCCATTTTGCACCCAAATACAATGCAATAATTTTCACTACATGTGTCAAAGAGGGTATTCTTTGGGGGTATTATGTGAAGGAGCTATAATTACACAAAATTTTAATATCCACATATTTAAACCACAATCAAATTAATTTAAATTCTGTCTTTTCATTGAATTTGGCACCATATATTTGTTTGAATTGTTAGTTTGAGTTGAAATAATGAGAAATGATGAAAAAAGTAAGGTGAGCATGTGTGATTACAGAAGCTTCATGCATGAAATGCTTGGATTTTGTTTTAAAAACATGTTAACAAAAATTTCAAATTTGTATGGTGAATACCATGTTTGGTACCCACCAAGTTATGACATATGATGAGCATTCAATTTGTTTCCATGGGGACAAAATTAAATTTTTTCTTTTGTGTTTTGAGGTTTTAAAACCAAAGCAAACAAAATGTGCATTGCAAAAAAATGAACCACCAAGTTATGACATCCAAGCCTTCATCAACTCCTTGTCCTAACCAAATAAATACCACTTCATTAAAACAACCTCCTTTACTCACAAGGGTGATTATTGAGTTAGTATTTTTTTTTAATTTTTGAAATTTGGGCTATGTAAAAATTAATGATAAAATCATTATGTGGTGATCCAATTTCCTTTAGTTTATTTATTTGTTCCTTTGGAAAACAATCTTGAACTTCCACAATGGCCTATCCCCTAGTTTTTTGAAGGTGCAAGGTGATGAAAACTTATGTGGAATGGCACACCAATTGGCCATTTCCACAACATTATTTCTTTGAACTTGGTTTAAATTTGTTTAGTGTAAATGCATTGAATGATTCCTTGCTAATTGTTAGCCATGTTTTTAAATATGGTGTTTGGGTCATGAGGGGGACATTAGTAAAAAAAAGTAAAAAATATGTGATTAAAAATATAGAGTGCAATATATTGATTGTTGGGTAAAAATATAAGTTAATTAGCTAAAAATTAGGATACTTTTTATTTAAATTCAATTTACTTATAATATAGGATATGTTATAATCTGAAATAATATATTATAATAATATAGGGTGGCTTTAATATGTATATTTTTAAAAATTAGATACTAATAGGGTGAAAATAGGTTAGACAATTATCTAATATCTCTTCTAAAAATGATCGTTTGATGCATATAGATCTCAAACTTTACACTGAGTGTCCTCTTGGGGTTTGGGTGTAAACATAATAAAGTAGACAATGAAATTGTACTTTGTCAAGGTTGAATGAAATTAAATGTAAAATAGCAACAAAACCTATCACAAAATTGTTGTACATTGAATGTTTGAACTTGTGAATCACCAAATATAAAATATCTCTTTGTAAATGTGTTTATGATGTTTGTAGTCGAATATATATAATGATATTAAGATTTTAAAATATTTTAAGAAAATCTTCAACTTTTCAAAAAATGTATTATATTATATGTTAAAGTTTGTGTTTAAAGTTTGTAGATAATATGTTATTTTAAAAAATCAAGAAATTGTAATTATTTTTTTCTATGTAAAGCACTACTTATAGTTGTTTTCAAAGTGATTTTGAATATTTCTTATTCATTAGATTTTCAAAATTTCAAGATATGTATACCAATATATTTAAAATAATATTATATAAACAACTTTAATATGCACTTTAACAAGTACTGTACAAATCCATCTAAATTTGAATATGAATTTCTATTTCACAATGTGTTTGTACAATGTTTTTGAAAATTTGGAACATAGCAATTTAAAAATTGATAACATTTAAGGTGAAAATTTTAAGAAAATATCATATTTGTGAAAATATTGGATAATATTCCATTCATAAAATTTCAAAATGGATTTTTTCAAAAAATTATTAAGATTGATGTTTTTCAAAACCATTTTTTAATAAAAACCGTTTAAAATGACAACCCCAACTTGGATATGGAAAACATTTGTTAGCTTTAAGATCATTTAAATCAATTTGAGTGGTGAATCAATTCGCTAAACTTAAGAATACATTCAAATTTTTTAAAAAGAGAGATTTTCAAAAGGGACTTTGATATGCTACTTCTGGTCCACCCTTCTGTACTTTTTCCTTGTACAAGCTTTACACTTGGTTTTTTGAGTTGCTGGAAACAGAAGAAGAAATAAGACATTATGGAATTTTCTCTTTTATCTTCATGTTAAGAAAGTATGTATAGATCTTTCTATATAGTATTTGAATTTGGATGGTTTTAGAGGATTCTTGTTGGTCATGATCCTTCTCAACTCCTAGCAGCATTTGACATGTAGCTTGGTGCATCTCGAATTTGCAATTTGGAAGGGCAAAGATTGACCCACTTGTGACCCACTCCACATTTGTGTCCAATGCCTACTTATCGACCAATTCAAGAACTGGCACTTGGTAAGGCCACCAAAAGTTTGGGTTGGCAGGTATGTATGTGTGTGCATTTTCTTGCAAAAAAAACAAAAAGAGCCCAAAAAAATCTCTGGTTGTGATCGTTTGCACATCATCCCCATTTTAAACTTTAAAATCCAGTTATTTTATTCAATGAAAAGAAATGGCTGATTAATTCTCTAATTTTACAATAAGTACAATGTACTTCAGTCCTGAATTTTTTAATTGACAATTCATGTAAAATCTCGAGTAGTTTCCCTAAGACCTTCGTGCACTGAAATCTTCTACAGTTAAGCCTAGAAAACTAACAAGTCCAACCCCATCAAAATTTTCAATTTTAAACATGATATTAGTTATCATGGTCTCATGTTTCATATGCATGATTTTGCTTTCTTTTGTTCTTTTTTACTCAAATTTGCACCTAGTTTGGAACACCCTAATCCCGTTACAGGCCCAAAACAATCCACCTGTGAACCAATACATCTGCAGTTAAGCAATTTGGACCATTCGCTATTAGACTATTTCAGGTTAATTTTTTATTCCCATGGTAAAAATCATCCACTCAGACCCACAATCTCTATCATCTATAGATATTGAAAGACATATTCATTGAAGGACATATTATATTTCAAATAGTTATCAGGGAATTAATCATTATAGTAAGAATTAGTTAGAGTAAACTGTAATCAATACAAAAATCCTTGCACTTAATGAAACAAAACTTTATTGGATTGATCTGACCTTCCTGGAAATTTTTAATGGGAAGGTGGTAAGAGCAACTCCACTAGTGCTTTATATGATGACGTGCAAATTAAAAGAGATGAGAAAAGTCAAAACATGCCGGTTTGGTGCAGCAAAATGGTTTTGGCCCAGCATTTTTGTACATTTTGCTGAGGCTGGTAAAAGGCACAACATAGCCTCACACATGCTGTTGATTGGCTAGATAGTTTGATTGGTCCAGGTGGGTCGCCATTAGTACCCTTCCACCCATTTACAGTGTTAGTTTTATGGGTATTTATGGAAAAAATGTAAACAACCAAAACTTGGATGCCATAAATATATTTTCAGGGTCACAAACTGAGCCGCTGGAGATGCTCTTAAATGGAAAATCATAACAATTTTTTATCCCAAAAATGTTAAAGACTGTTGACCACCATTGCAGGATGAACAGACACAACATGACGCATTCTTTGGATGTAAATAAAGCAAAGGTGTGTATGATGCCAGCAGACTCACAGAGCTGGAGGGGAAGAAGATTTGCATCTGGCTTGAAGACTGGGTTTTAAAACTATAAAACATTGACTACAGTAGACTACCAATGCATACCAATGCATACCAATGCAGAGGAAAAGGCGGGAGTTTTACTGACCGAACAATGAAATGAAATGTGGTTGGTGGTTGGTACCAGCCGCCACCAGTTTCCACACTGCAAGTCTACTGGCTAAGAATTTGCTTTTTATCTGAATTTTGGGTCAAGAATGGTGAGCCCTCTAGTGTATTTTCCAAAGCTAATATTGTGGCCACCATTGTTTAATGAATACCCCACCTCATGGGGACTCCAGAATGCAATATATCCATATATTGCTAGCGCGTGCAGAGCGTGGCAACAACAATGAACACTTTCAAAAGTAGGCGTTGTCTTTTATTGGAACAACAACACTCTCATATATATATATATACATTTTTGTCCAAATGTTTTTCCTGGATAAGACTCATCCAAATCTAATTGTGGGTATTGATGCTCTAGATAGATTACAGCAATGTAATCTTACACCAAATTCAACCTTACATGTTAGACTTTTCAATAAACTTTGTAAAATGAAGCTCTTTATTCAAACCTAGGGAAAGGGAAAACAAACAGGCCTTGGGTAAAGCTGCACCTACACTGGTAAAATAGCCAAGAAAAAAAATCCAAATTGATATTTTTATCATTTCTAAACATTACAAGTATCCTGAGTTTTAATATTTAATGGGCTGGGGGTCTCAAGTCCAAATTTAAGATTTTGCAGGTTAAATATAGGCAGCAAGAGGCCTCAATCAGCGGTTTGGATGAACTAGCACCTGCATTGGTACTGTGGAAAAAACATTTATAAACAATATTGCTTCTAAACATTATAAATACATGCCTTGGATGAAGCAGCACCAACATTGGTATCATGGTAAAAATAGAAAAATTCATCTAAATTGTTTGTAAATATTATAAATATCCCATGATTAGACAAAATCAGGGTCTCTGATTCCAAATCTAACATCTCTTGGGTTTAATTTGGCCACTAAGCTGCCTCACTCCAGAAGGTGAAGGTGACCAACCAGTCATCAGTGTAGGTGCCGCAAGTTGGCCAGGGTGAACCAGCACCCCTGTTGGCACTGTGACCTTTTTGAGTGAGGCTTCTTAGTGGCAACCTTAAGCCCAAAAAATGTTAAATCTGAACTCAGACACCCTGATTTAGTCTAAGCATGGGATCTTTGTAATGTTTAGAAATAATTTTAATGGACTAGCTTGGGTTCACCCAAAGGCTCACAAGTCACTGTGCCCTTGTTAGCTGATTCAATATCATTGAAACTACTTAATTGCTAGATGGGAATTTGAAAAAGCTTCTCAGAGTCCACAATTTTGGTTATAAAAACAATCAAGGCATTGAGGCCAGTGTTGCCCCGTTATTGGGGAGTTGTTTTTTAATAAATATGTTGGGTACTAATAAAGGGCACAATGACAGGCTATTGCAACCTACATGCCCGTTCTCACTAGCAACAATATTTATATTGAGAAAAATAAAAAAGGTGAGCTGGAGTTGCACAAGAAGTCCAAGCTTGATGGACCATATAATTCACAGGGCTCTTGTGAAAGTCCCCTCCGATCTCATTTGTATCATTGAATCCATCAGAGACATGTCTGTGGACATCAGCTGCTAGAAAGCTTCCAGGTGCTGAAGAAGACTTATGTGTGGCAGTGATTTTGCAGCTGCTGCTGGCTTGTTTATTCCCACCCCTCCCCCCCCCGCCCATGTAGTAGGCTAAGTAGTATTCAGTTTCCTGGGCAGCTTGGTCTACAACGTTAGAGAACTACAGTCTGTTAAGATCCTGTAAATAGTCCAACTGTTCCAAATTAGTACTGTTCTTTTTTCCAAGTTTCATATTGTGACTAGCAATCATTCAGTGTGTTTCTAGTTGCTGGAAACAACAGGCTGTGTGAAATTTTCGAAGTCCTCGACTCTTCTTAATAGGTTATGAACTAGGTAATATTGCAGAGAAAAATTGTAATATCATCATCATCCGCTGTCTGTGTCGACTCTCTCTAGTGACCCAAGCTGACAACGTTTAGGTTAGTGCTGCAGGAGCAGTATTGCTCTACTTGAGAGAGAGACGGACGTGCTCAATAAAAGCCGGACAAATCAGTCGTGAGTACGTCGAGGTAGTTGGAAACTCTTACTCTTGTCCCCTTCTCTAAACATTCTCTCCTAGTCACATATTAGTGTGGCAGGGTGGAAAGAGCTGCTGTTGCATGTACTAGTCTCTTGCAGCACAGGACGTTGTGCAGCAAGAGCGCTTAGTTTTTTTTTTCCTAAAATAATAGCAATAATATACTATGAGTCTTGTGTTTGAGTAATACATGGTGTTACAGCAACGAAAGGACCGCACCGGTAGCGCTTCAGGTTTCATCACATATTACTGTAGGCTCAATGAGACCATTTTATGCTACTAATTCAAACTGCGAACGCGAGTCTCATGAGAAGGCCGCTACCTTGATGAACATAGCTAGCTTTGGATCATTTTGTGTTGGACCATGCAAATTTGTACTAGTTCCGTTTTTTTTTCCTTCCCGGGGTGTTCCTGATCTCATGAGTGGATCTGTGAATCCAGCTGCTGCACCCACTGCATCAACATTACCATGGCTATCGAATTAGCACCTACAATAGTCGGCCCGTCCAAGCAGGTTTTTCGCGCTCTACACCGTTATTCTTTCCATCTAGGCCTGAAGGAATTATCTCAGACAACAATATTGGATTTCAATTAGATAACCCAAAAAACCAGCTAGAGATAATCTCTCAGATTTTGGAACATATTGTATTCAGGAGAAAATTATTTTCCAGGCCCATGAAGCTAGATTACCGTCCCCCAAAGTACTCCAGACTTTCCTAGTGATGAAATGATCGGCATGGAATTGTCAGTTACCCGGCTAGCTATTTTTAATCCCTGAAAGGATCTATAACCTCCAAGCAAGCGTATGATGTTGACCATACTAGACTCCTTACTTATTAACAGTTGTACCGGCTTTGCTGATCTGTGAAGGAACTTGGTAAGACGGCATCTGGATCAGTACCTATACGAGCGTGGTACTATAACCCCACCGACGATCCTCCTAGCCATCCTCATCAGTATACTCCGAACAGAGAAGTTTCAGTTGAACATTTGATCGGTAAGTTTTTAATCTTCCTATTAATCTCCATGAAGTTCAGTGTTCTCCTAATTATTAATAAGTTCTCCTTGCTAGCTGTACTAAAACCAAAACATGTGTTTTGCAACAAGTGTCTTTTACAACTAAAACTGTCGTTTATAACTATCGTCTTTCAAAAATATTTCTCGTCGTCCACTTGTCTCCCAACGGTTTTCTTGAAGTCATCACCGCCTAGAATTTGGTGATAATTATCCGTGTTCGGTTTGCATCTATAGACTGGCATCATGATTCGACCGTAATAATCAGGATAGCCGGTCCCCCGCAGCTTGAACAGTAGTAATATTCAGTACCTGACGATGTTATAGTATGATCATCTATCCTGACAATTAGCACACACGTCACATAGAGTCATCAATTGCGAGAAAACTTTGTCACCTACAAATGAATAGCGACAAAGTAAATATTGCTGCTGAGTTCAACCTGGTAGATAAATATAATGTTCGCGTGCAAAATCATGATGATATGCATGACTTATGACCGTCTGACTACGCACGTAAACGCCAATTACAGAGTCTGGGTTGATCTGGTTTATAGATCATCATTGGGTGTTGTTGATTTTGGCCGAGAGATGATCTTCAGGTAAATTAACAAGTTGTATAATTATATTTTCCTCATGTTGATAATGCTAACTGTTTTTTGTAATTGGCTCTTGTGAATATCATGAAAGCAGAGTTGGGAGTGTTGACATGGACTCAGATCGACACTGAAGATTACCAAACCAACGAATTTCTCAACAACATCAAAGTTGACAGAAGCTATAACTATGGGGTATCAATCAATTCAACAAACATGCTTGATCCAATTGTCCTGTGCTCAGTAGAAAATCTGCAGTAACTGTCAAAAGCCTCTAGTGGTCCGTGACTTTGCTTTAATAGCTGTGTATTAGATCCTTGCCTGAAGCTGCTGGAGCTGAAGGTCATCGCAGAGAACCTTTCTGTTTGGGTTGAATCAAGTTATAATTTCTTCCGATCAACATGATAATCTCCCAAGGGTTCACAGAGAGATATTAGAAGGGAATTCTGATGAGATTGTTGTTGCAAAAAATTCACTATCTGATCCGGGTTTTTGGTGATCTGGTGAATATGGCTCGGTGAAATAGTACCACCAGCTAATTTAATGACAAGTTCTAGCTGTTGATGGTGCTGTGCATGAATGCAAATCGCAGGAAGTACTCACTGTTGCTCCAGAAAGGCTGAATAACTTTGAAGCCCTTACCCAGAAGTTCTTCACAGAGCACTTGCATGAAGAAGAAGAGATTCGGTTCATCCTTGATGGGATAGGTACAATTCTTCTCTCTACTCCAAAATGGTCGTTGACCCAGCTCTACTTACGTCTTATGTGTGATAATATTCACAGTCATCATGTTTCTGCACATATAATTTTCCGGTTGTTCATCCATTTGGTATTAAAAGTATGCTGATACTCTTTGAGGGTTGTCCAGGATACGAGGACGTGAAAGACTTCGATGGACAGTGGATCCGTATTGAGATCAAAAAAGGAGATTTGATTGTATTGCCACCAGGCATGTACCACCGCTTCACTCTCGATGAGAACAACTATCTCAAGGTATAAATAGATTTAGCCCTGGGCCAGCCTTTTCCCAATATGTTCTTTAATCCTTGCAACAGGTTCCTGCAAGTTTTGTTATGCGTTGTGCTCAAGTATCCTATTTCGTGAAGTTCACTACGTATCTCACAATGATCTGCTATTATTATTGTTTGACGTCAATTTGAATACTGAACTAATATCTTCAGTCCCATCCGGTTGGACCCATGATGCTTTGTAAGAGCACCTCCACAAATGCTCAGTAGGTGACCCTCAAAATTAAAATTGCATGAAGAAACGTCAAAACATAGTACCGGTTTGTCTCAGCAACATGGTTTTGCCCCAGTATTTTCGCAAAGTTTGCCGGTAAAAGGCACAGCAAAGCCACTGAAGAAGAAACTAATAAATATGATATGAATGCTGTTCCCTTTTTGCTAGTAGTAGTCTTCCACCAATTTGCAATCCCAATTTGAGTTTTATGAGTGGGGATGGAAAAATTAAATAATTAAAACTTGGATGCGTATTCTTTCAGGGTCGCATATTGAGCACATATGGAGATACTTTAAGTAGTCTTCATCTTGTAATTCTACTAATGCGGTGCCTCGTGTAATTCGTGTGATATATAGGCTTTGCTACTGTATCAAGGAAAACCTTGCCGAATTCAGTTCGACCAAGGTCCTGACGCTGACGCCATGGAAGTGAGGTAATTTTATTTATATATAAAAAAATTCTTCTTCAATTCTTCATGAAGCCCGCCTTCAAGTACCATAAATATACAAGAAACGTTTCTGGCATTCCCTTTAGGGAAAAGAGTAGAAAGCTCTCATTAATTGAAGTTGAATTAACAAAATGTAGGGAGAGCTCTCCAAGGGGATAGTGGGACCAATATGATTTCAATGTTTTATTGTAATTTTCCTGAAATAGATGGATCATTTTATTTTCCCATTCTCAAACAAACTATTTCATGTTTGCATATGGGGAAATTCAAGTTCTTCTTATGGTCCCACATGGAATCCTAAAAAGTTTCTTGTAAGTTTTATACATTAGATCTTGGCAATTATGTTCAAAAGTGCAGCTCATATTTGACTTATACGTGCAGCTGGTTAGTGCTGCTGATCAAACATTAATCGATTATTTGATTGACAAAATAAATGGCCCGGAAATTCAATCTGCTGCAGGAAGCGGTATCTGGAGTCGGTGCTGTTGTGCAAGCAAAATGGTGACATTAAAGATAATCAGCTGGAGAATATATCATGTGAAGACAAGACTAAAGACGATCAACTGGAGAATAAATCATATGAAGACAAGACTAAAGATGATCAACTGGAGAATAAATCATATGAAGACACTATAGATGATCAGCTTGAGAGTAAATCGTATGAAGAAGACGATGTCTCAGTTGTCTACATACCGACCATCCATTCTCTGGAGTTCGCAACCGCAAACATGAGTTTCCAAGCCATGACAGTGTGATCGGTAAATTTCACTTACAACTAGTTCTGAAGTTCACACCAAAAACATGAGGTTCCAAGCTATGATGACAGTAGATTCTTATCCAGTGCACTTGTAGTTCTCAAGTTAAACAACAGGAAACATGAGTTTGCAAACCATGAATGTGCCGGATGATCCTTTAATTCCCCTGTACAAATAGACGCCTGAGCTACAAAACTTCTTTAGATTCCCTTTTTCAATTAAAGATGATACTGGGGGACCAGCACATAATTACATCTATGCGCAAAATGTATCAAATCTTAGAAAACCTGGAAGAAAACTTGAAGCACATGAACTTCCACAGAACCAAAAAATACATTCCATGATGCGCCAGACCATCATTTTTATATTAGAAATGTTCAAGTCTAGTGCATGTTATATTTTCTCATGTAAATCTAGGGGTTGATACAACTTTCTATGACTACTGAACTTCGTCGCTAGAAATACTTGGCTGTAGTAATACAATCTGATGAGGTATTAGACTTTTGTATAGCATAAATGATCTTAAGTTATTTGGTTCTAAGTAATTTGGAGAGTGTCCACCCTGTGGATATGTGTGTGTGTGTGTGTTTGTGTGTGTTTTCCTTTCTTTTTGGGTGTAATCTATAAATGAGACTAAAACTCCAAATTTTAGATACTATTTAAGTGTAGTGTATTTAGCTTTCCGAGGTGGGGACATTCTCAAAACAAAAGGCCTAAAATGTGGTAACTAAGTGTGACCGCACATTTTGGGAATGTCCCCTACATTCCCGTGCACATTCCCATGGGATTTGCCCACTTTAAAGCCCCAAGCAAACATTATCATGAACCTAGACATTTTGGGAATGTCCCTCATCCATGGGCTTTTTACCCTCCATAATGCCCAAGGCAAACATTGTTGTGAACTTAAATATATAGAGATCATGAGATGTAGGAGGGGTAGGATTCTTGCTCTTGCTCCTTAAGAGTGCAAGGGATCTTAAATCTAAAAATAGGCATAAATTTCCCTGCCAAAGTTAATGAGAAGGCAATAGATCTCTCCCCCTCTCTAGAAGGGATATTCAGGGGTATAAGGGGCCTCCAAATATGCTAGGAATATGTTAAGTAAAGTATTATTTCGATAATTATACTGCTTCCTTGTAGCATAATATTAACATGTATTGCATGTCAACAAGTTTAAATTGATGAGACATTTTTATAGCAGATCTGGTACAGTCAGTGCACCCTTTTAAAAACATGTTTTTGAGTCCCAAATAATAGTATGCTTTTCCTCAAGTTATAATTAGCACAAGGAGATTGTCTTACTTGCAAGAAACTTCAAAATGAACGGAAAGATGGTAAGATTGAACATCACTTGAATAACACCTTCAATCGCATTCAAAGCAGCTGCCACTTGAGGCCAAATGGGACACTTGCTCAACCTGAACTAGCCTACCTACTCCAGATGAAGATGAAGTCCATGTGAGAAAGGAATCAGTGCTCAAAGCCTGGCAAACCAATAAAGACTGCAATCCTGCTGCGGTTGCTGGAACAATAACATCCAAACAATTTCTAAAAAGGATAATAAAGAAGCCTATATCGAAATGTGAAATTTGTGGGGCTCACGTGTACCGACCGGGTTCAAACCTTTGCGGACCAGTGAGCTCACGCTTTGCAACTGCATACACTCACTTTGCATCCAAAGACAAGCAACAAGTTGTCTTTTGGACAAGTTCATTTACATATTCACCTCAATTTTGGTGCTTTTTGGAAGGGTGGGTTTGTGCTTCCCACGTGCCTTTATCTTCCCCGCTTTGCAGGCTCGCGTCACCACTGTGATCACATTCATAGATCCCCATATAACCAAGCTATTCATTCCATGGGCTTTCAACCCAAATTTTGACTTTGTTTGCCTTGCAATCACATTCACACCAAGCGGGTATCCAAAGAATTTGAAATTTAGTAAGCCCCTTATTATTATTTTTGCGAAGGGAAAAATTAATTCCAATGACCAAAATTTCAAGGAACTGGTATATGGGTGATTTTTTATAATATTTCACAAGCTTCTTATTGATTTTGCATAATCCTTAGTACAGTCATCCCTAGACAATTCTACCTCACTTCATTCCTAATAACTACCTCTTATTCTTGTAGCTATCTCACTCATTTTTTTAATAACTCTTTTATCCTCATCAATATTTCACCCCTTTTTTTACCCACCCACATAGATATGAAAAGGCAAATGAACATGTGCCTTTTCATGTCAATGATATTTATATTAATTGAGATTCAATTCGACAAATTGACATAAATAATGATGAAATATTGATAATCATATGGGAACATAATAAAAAAAGAAAATTGTCATTGGTAGTGCGTAGCAATGCAAAGCCTAGGTTTATTTATATATTTCATTATTTCATGACATTGCATCTAAAGCACATATATCCGAATGGCAAATATTTGCATGTTAACTATATTCATCACAAATTTAACATGTGACAAATTAATAATTATGAAAATCATGTGAACTTCGTTTATTTGTAAATTTGTACATTTTACACAAGAATATTATGCATTGAAAACACATTTGACACACATATACATGTGTTGATCAATGATTAATGTTACACGAATTTCCCATCTTTGTATAAATCTATGTGTCTAAACAATAATTTCACAAATTCTAATTCTTTTTTTATTAAATATTAATAGGATGTATGGAAAATAAAATGAACATTTGATGTACCTTGTCAAAACCACATGCAAGTAAGTTGCAATAGGGAAACCTATCATCAAATTGTGGAGCATTTAATGTTTTTGCTTAAATGATCCAAGATTAAACATTTTTTCACTAATGTGTATTCACTTTCAAATTTTATAGTTGTAAAAATAGGTTTCAAGTAGGTTTTCTAAAATTCAATTGAAGTTGACATCAAAAGTTAATTAAATTTACTGTGAAATGAATATATACATATATATTTTGATGACTTTTTGGAATATATGATGATCTTCATATTTTAACTTAATACATATTAATGTGTGTCATTGATCCAAATGTGAACTAGTTACCCAACCAATTTTTCCTTCAAAATCTATTTTTGGTAATTTATTAAATTTTCAATTACCCAAACTATTCAAATTTCAATATTAGGACTACATAGGTCTTAGGTCTAAAATTTGCCAAATTGCTTTGATTAAATCCTACTCATTAAGCTTTCCAATAATACCAAGAATGCACCCGAAATCCCCTTATATTTTTGTTTTGGTTTAAATAAATTTTCAATGAATTTTTTCTCAATATCCAATAACTTTTCCATTGAAGCTTAAAACATTATGAAACCAATTAGTGCACCCCTACCCATTGAAAGCTTTCCAATGGCACCAAAAGCATGGCAAAATATTTACCACATGCAAAATGGTCATCATAAAATTAATAGAACATGTCGCTAACAAGATCACAAGATCACAACATTTTATGTTTTGATGTTTCCCCATTATATTTTTCATGCTTTTAATTGCATGTGTCAAGATTGATCATCTTCAAGACCTTGTCAAATGTCAACAAGAATGCATTAAAACTATTGATTTACTCCACAATTTTAAATGTAAAAAAAAAAATTAATAATATTTTATGTGATATCACACTACACAAAAATATTCAATTTTTGGAGTTGTACATAATTGATAGATGGATCACCCAAGCTCATTAATAATATATATCTAATCAAGAAGGTTGTTTGTTTATTGTTGGTTATGTTGAAATTTCCCAAACCATAGTGACCCCCATTGTGTTAAATTAGAACCATGGGAAGTCTCTCAATGAGTAGGGGTGCACTAAAGTGGTTTTGTAATGTCTAGGCATACAATGGAAGAATAATTGAATATTGAGAACTTTTTTCAAAAAATCCAACTTGAAAAAATGTTTTTTTTTATAAAATGGGGCAAAATTTTAACAAGTTTATTGGAAACCCTTTAACAAGTAGGATTTTTGGGAGGTGATTTTATAGATTTTAAACTAAAGTGGTGGAGTATTGAATTTTGAATAATTTTCTCACTCGAAATTAATTTAAAATTTTAATTAATTTTTTCACAATTGAACTTTATCATTAAGGTCCTATTCAGAATGCACACTTGAAGCATTTACATAGTCATGTTTGCACTTGGGCCAATGGCACAAACCACATTATTATATATTAGTGAACCAACAATTAATTGTTTGTGCTCCTTTCATGCCAAATCATATGAACTTGCATAAAAAATAATCACAATTTAAACCCAAATGATGAAAGCATTATAAATATTGCTCAGGTCCAAACATTTTACTAAGACCCACACCCACCCCTTAGGGCTATACTTTTATATTGTGTTTTTTCAAAAATATTATTAAATTATTTTCAAAACAAAATTAAAGTTCTTTTAATTTTTTATTTTTTGTTAAAACTATTATGATAAAGTTCATATGTTAAAAATTCCAAAACTATACCATTTGTTTTTAATTGAAATTATGTTTTATGTGTCTTTAGTTGCTTAATTATTGTTTTAATGCATTAGTTACATAACATTAAAAATATTTCTTTATTGATTAATTTTTTTTTTTAATTTTTTTATATGTATACCAATATATTTTAAATAAAATTTTATAAAAACAAATTTATTTTTAGTTTTTTTCTTTTCTTACAATTTGAAACATACAAAATTAAGCAATGGCTATGACTATTAATGGTATGTGTTGGTGTAGTTGCACCCACCTTTCATCGTGTAAAAATGTTTAGGGCACTTTAGAAATACGAGTTCAATAGTTTATCATATTTTTAAATATAAATAAGGTTAAGAAATGGCCTAACATTAAAATATTTTACTAATGAAATATCAAACCTTTTGAATGAAAATATATGTAATGTGGCCAAAAGCAAGCTAACATCAAATATTTATATTTTCTTGTGACATTGATGATATCATACATATGATTGATGTTTGGTAGTGTGATGCCAAAATATTTATTTATTTGAGATAACAAGGTTTGATTTCTTACAATTAAAAAATAAGTATTTTAAATGTCCCTTATTTTTATATTTGTAATGCTATTGCATTGGTTGGGATAACAAAATTCCTTGAAAAGATGAAGGTTTGATTCCCATGGATTTCAATAAGAAATGTTCAATATTTTTATTCATGTTTTTAACAAAACATGTCGTGAATTAATTATGCCAAACATTGGTCATATGTATGGTATTGTAAAACATATGGATTGAATAAAACAATAACCATGCCCACTTGTAAATAATAGTGCAACTACATATGCACCTTTTAACTTGTAAAGAAATTATACAATCAACTAATTCTTTAATATTTGGTCCTCATTGGCATGGTAATAATGAAATCTTATTTCACTGCTTCCAACTAACTCACTAATGGTCCAATTATTAACTTAATATTATAATTCTCACAAAGCATTTCCAATTCAACTAAAATTTCAAAATATTTAGACATACATTTGTTCATAGTACATACCTAACCATGTGCAAGTTAAACAAAATATGGTACAATTACACAAGTTTGTATATTATGGTAACCCAATTTGACTACAGTTGCACTAAATGAATCATAGCAAGTGTAACCAACACTTTTTTTGTTTCTAAGTTTTAATGTCAAAAATCATATTTATGTTGCAAATCTTTAATGTGTTTAAATGACAATGCTTTTAATATAGCATGAAAACATATGAAATAATCTATAATGAATTGAATGAATATAAAGTATTCAAAAGCACTCATAAAACATTATAATCAATATTTCATTATTTTTTCATTTATATAGGACTTGAAATGTTTTCAAAATGACATAATTATGTACAATACTTATTCATGAATATGATCATAATCAAACAAACTAAAAACTTTGTCAAATAACTATCAAAATTGTTAACTTTTTTACATATATTTATGTGACATCATTTTAACATCATGTTAATCATGGGAAATTATGTTAAAGGATTAATTTGATGTTGTGGAATTCAAATTTAGAATCCATTTAATACAATTTTGGGTTTTAGTTTTAGTAAAGGACTTCTAAACTTGATTAAAAATTGTTTCAAATATAAACAAAGGATTAACATAAGGATTTTTTTAATTAAAAATTGATGAAAAATAAGTTGAAATGATATTAATTTACTACCGACATTCAAAAATCATTCATTATTTAAAAGTTGTGCAATTTGAAATTTTAAAATTTTCAAAATACGTTTCAAAATTTTCAAATTTCAAAAGTCTTTTATCACATGTGATATGCATGACATATAAAATAAAATTGTACACTACACCAAAATGCATCGTAGTTCACTCTAAGTTTCATTAGATTTTGAATGAATTTAAACATTTTTACCATGATGAAATTGGTCAACCCCTTAGTGAACAGGGACCAGTTGTTACGGACAAGGAATTGATTCACTAGTACCTAATGAAACAAGGTTACTCTAAAATGAAACACAAATTTATCAAGCCATTCACTTGTTGGTTAATTAATTACGCAACATGAAATTAAATTTAAATTAATTAATATATAATATTATTGATAATTTCATAATTTTCAATCTATGAGTTATTGACATGTGTCATTAACTAAGCTAGATTTAAAACCTAATCTAGGTAGGTAGATCAAGCTAAGCACCTACTCTAGGGAACTAAATAAAAAAATATTCGATCAAATTATCATTGTTGACCATGCACGCACCACTTGTGAGGTTTGATCCCTTAACCTTCAAAATTGGAAGCAAACACCCCTACCATCAAACCAATTCACTTATTATGAAAATATTTTCCATTGCATTTTATTTATCAAATATTTTATTTTAAATATTACAAAAACATAAACTTTAAAAATTCATGTCTTATTGAGATTTTGTTCAAAAGAAATGATTTGAACTTTTTTTTTAATTTCAATAATGTACATAATTTCATTTATTTCCTTTTGAAAGTGTAAAACCATTTGAACAAAAAAAATTTGAATATCATTATTTAATAACATTGCAGTGACCATTGTTTTGGAAAAAAAAAATTTAATAAATGGATAATATTTTTTTAAATAATAATACTACTTATGTTAGGTTATTTTCAACTATTATAGGCCTATTTTTCATTAATCTAAATTATTTCACCTTACATTATTTACGATTATTTATGGTTATTTTCAATTACTTTTGACTATTTTTTATTATTTTAAATTTTTTTTGGCTATTTTTTATTACCCTTGGCTATTTTAACATATTTCACCTTTTAGTTATTTTTGGCTATTATAAGTTATTTTTGGGTATTTTATGTTTTTTTTGCTATTGTAAATTATTTCATTTTAGGTTACTTGCAACTATTTTAAGCTATTTCATCTTAAGTTATTTTTGAATATGTGAAACCATTGTTGGTTACTTTTGGCTATTGAAGGTTGTTTCACCTTATGTTATTATTGATAATTCTAGGCTATTATAGGTTATTTCATTTTAAGTTAATTTTGCTTATTATAGATTATTTCACCCTATATTATTTTTTCAATTATAGACAATTATAATATATGGTTATTAGTGGTTATTCGATTGGTGGCTATTGATTGTTTCTTTATTAAGGCTATTAGTGGTTATTCTATTGGTGGCTATTGATTTTTTTTTGTTGGGGTTATTACTGGCTATTGGTAACTATTTTATTGGTGGTTATTAATGGTTAATATATTAATGGTTATTGATGGTTATTCTATTAATGGCTATTGGTAGTTATTTTATTAATGGTTATTGGTCGTTATTCTATTAATGGCTATTGGTCGTTATTCTATTAATGGCTATTGGTCGTTATTCTATTAATGGTTATTAGTCGTTATTCTATTAATGGCTATTGGTAGTTATTCTATTAATGGCTATTAGTCCTTATTCTATTAATGGGCTATTGGTCCTTATTCTATTTATGGGCTATTGGTCCTTATTCTATTTATGGGCTATTGGTCCTTATTCTATTAATGGCTATTGGTCGTTATTCTATTAATGGCTATTGGTCGTTATTCTATTAATGGTTATTGGTCGTTATTCTATTAATGGCTATTGGTCGTTATTTTATACTAGGCCATTTGTGGTTATTTTATTGGTGGCCATTAGTGGTTATTTTATTGGTGGCCATTGGTGGTTATTTTATCGGTGGCCATTGGTGATTATTTTATTGATGGTTATCGTGACTATTGTATTATAAATTATTATTGGTTATTCTATGTTATATTACGACTATTAGTGATTATTTTATTATAAGTTATTGTTGGATACTATAAGTTATATTATCATATGTTATTAGTAGTTATTCTATTATAAGCTAATTTAAATTATTTTTTATAGGCTTTATTGGCTATTTTAGGTTATTTTACCTTACGTCATTATATTTTATTTTAGATTATTTTAAGTTATTATACTTGGATAAAATAATTTATAATAACATAAAGTAGAATGACCTTAAATAACTTCAAGTATAATTTGAAATAACATATATTAATTTAAAATAAAATAACCTAAGGGATAACCTAAATTTAATTGAATAATTTAATTTTAAATAATTTTAAAGCATATAATAAGCTAGTTAAAATACCTTAAAGTAAAATAACGTATAATAGTTTAAGGTATAATAATTTATAATAACGTAGGGTAAGTTAAAATAACTAAAATAATTTAAAATAATATAAAGTATATTATAAAGTAGCATATATAGGGTATTTAAAACAACATAAAAATAAACTTATTTACTACAATAATTATAATAGTGAAATATGTTAACTAGTTATGAAACACGATGTTTACATAGTGATATTATAGTGAAATAACTTTAACCAAGGTGAAATCACTAAAATGTAATGAACTTATTTCACTTTTAAAGTCTCATAGTGATTTAAGCTAGTGAATTGCACCCCACTTTTATAATGGTGATAGTTTATGATACAAAAAACTAAAGCCTAAAATAGTTAACATATTTTGATATGATTTGAAATCATCATCATTTTTCAAAATGAAATGCAAACTCTGACAAAAATTCCACATTTTAAAAAATTCACAAATATTCAACAAATGGTTTTTAACAATGTGATGTATTGGAACAATTATAAACTTTTTAGTAACATGTTGCAAAAAATTTATTAAATATTCATTTTTATGAAAAAATCAAAATGAGCACAAAAAGACCTATAATCAGGCCTCCTTAAGAGTGGTAAACCCCACTTTTAGCCCTCGTAAGCTAAAAGTGGGGTCAACTGGGGGTCCAAAGTGGTAAACCCCACTTTTAGCACCTTTTTGCAACTTTTAGCAACTAAAAGTGGGGTCCAAGTGGGCCATTTTAGAATTCAGTCAAATAGGCGCCTCTGTTGCGTTTGTTTTATTCATGATAGCAACGCCAAATATAAAAGACAGTTCAAATGATGGCTAGTGCTTCAAACTGCTTGCTTTGGAAGACACCCTCGAGCGATAAGTCGAGCAAATTGTTGTGGTACAAGTCCTTTTCCCATTTGAGAACGGAAAAATCTAATTCGATAGAGGTTGAGTTGGGGAACAACGTCGCAAGACCGCCACAAAACGTCCGCAAGGTCGTGAACCGAATACCCAGAGCCTCCCACGCATCGTTAAACTTTGTCTTGTGGTCGTGCTGATCGAAGATCGTCTTGACGGGGGGTTCGTACTTGTACGCCTTGACGAGATCGCGATGCTGCTACTCGATCTCGTAGATGGCATCCTCGTCCCAGTTCGCTTTGATCAGGTGCACCTTGCGCGGCTGTAGGACGTCGCGGAAGAACATGACAGGTTGAACACGAACGAGATCGGACGGCATGACGAGCAGCGCCTCGTTGTCGGCAGGCTCGTTGCATGAATTGCGTTCAGCCTGGATGTTGATAATGCCTTGAACAATGCTCATAGCGAACATGCCAATCAATGTGAGTACGTCGCGCTGAACAGAGTCGTCAAGCGCATCAAAGTGGCCCTCGGCACGAGATCCCTGATTACGGACGAACAACTCGAGTGATTCGAAGGTGACGAACCAATTGAATCGTTGGAAGTAGTCCAACGCATCGAGGTCTCCGAACTCAGCGTCCATATCGATGCAGCGCAATTTGTACACCATCTGAAGGTCGACTGCGAGCTTGTTGACGTACGCGCGTTGCTGGCAGATGAGAAGGAGGCGAGCTTGCAGCTCGCAAAACATCTTGTGGACGAGTTCTAAGCCAGGTGCCACCGTAAAGACTTGGACCCACCATGTTTCTGACAGAACGGGCGGGACGGCGACACCACGCTGCTCACGCCGTTCGTCAAGAAACACGATGATCTGCCGCTCGTACTTGATATTGAACTGGAAGACGTTGTTCAGTGCGGCCCACCGGTTCGTCTTCTTCGGGCTGGCGACGCCCATCTCGGTGATCAACGTGTTCTGCTTGCGAAGGTAGACCGTCACTTCATAGACTTTTGCAACGAAGTTACCTCCATTGATCAGCTCGACAGTGGCTTGAACAACGAGATCAACTTGGTGGTTGACACAGTTTACCTGTGTCACGTCATGCGTTGCGAGGTCGACAAGCTGCTTTTGAATGCCGGTGATGTGTCCCATGTTCATGCGCTCGCCATCGCTTGCAACACCGATTAGCTTGTCGGCCCAGGACACACAGAGCGCGCCAAGAAGCATCACGAGCATTTTGACCTGTAGGTCGGCTGTATGACGACCGAAGTGTGGCATCACGATCATATGAAAGTTGTAGAGGATCCCTTTAACAGAGATGCGGATGCGGACATCGAAGAACGCGGTGCCGCAATGGGTGCTGCCATCAAACGCAATAGAGAACGCCCACACATCGTCGCTCGAAAGCAGGACGCCGATCTTGGTCAGAGCGACACTGACAAGCACACGGACATACTGGCCGACCAGATGGTCACTCACACCGCTCAACTTTTCGATGCTCATCACATCACGCGTGTGTCCGATTGCGGTCGCAATCTGCCGAAACGACATGCCGCACGACGCATGTTTGATGATGAACTAGAACCGCTTGACGTTCTTAATCATGATAATGTACGACCCGTCGTCAGCTTCGCAGTCCGGTTTGAACAACAGCAATGCGTTGCGCTTCAACTTGATCAGACGAGCAGCATGTTCAGCGATATTTGGATCGAGAGCCTCGCCATCATCGTGCTCGAGGGCGGCCATCTCATCTTCGAGCCGGAACAAGAGCTCACTAATGATTGTATCGACAACGGCGTTTGAGATCTTGAGCGTCAGCTCGTCACTGTCAATCTCGATGTACCAGTGCAACGTGTTGTTGCGCGACACGATCCCGTCGAAGAACTTGAGCTGTTCAGACGGCAACAATGCCTGGTACTCGTTCCATTTCTCGTGGTGCTGTGACTCCATGTGTTTGGTCATGACATTGGCGCGGAAGTCAAGCCCATACGTCTGGTTTGCGACGCGCGCAGCGCGCTTCCGGTTTGCCATGTCAACTTGCCGCCCAAAATATTTGCAAAACGAGCAGATCGCCTCAATAACCGTGGATGTCTTGACGTCGCGGTTCGTCACGCGCAGCCCGAGCTTCTGTTTGTAAGCCGGCTGCCAGGGGCTCGTCTTTTTCTTCGGTGGCATGATCACTACAGTGACGCGGAGGTCTGCAAGAAGGTCCGCAGCAAGGTCCACAAGTCTACCTATAACTGCAATCGACCCTAGATGCATCGTTTTACACATTTGGACAATGCATGACTCATTTTTTTAAAAGTGGGGTCCAACAAGACTTAAATGTGGTAAAAGTGGGGGCTATTTTTAGAATCCCACATTTAAGGAGGCCTGCCTATAATCCTTGGGTCCTTTGTCATTATTTGATTGTGATTTGATTTTCACTTGTTTTTACATAATAATATAATATACCATGACCAAGGAAAAAACATTCTTAATCCATCATTTTTTATAACTAATTATAATCTACCAAAGCCAAAACAATTTTATATAACCAGTTAATTAGTAAGGTTCCTTAAGATGTTCATGTTTTAAAAAAAGTGTAAACAAAAGTGAAAAGGTAGCATTTTGACCATACCAAGGGGTATATCAATGCTTTGGATGTAGCTCATTTTCACATCTTAAAATTAGAGGAGGAAAATGAAAAAACAAAGGAAAAAAAAGAGGTGAAAAAGAAGAGATTACAAGCAATGTAGACCAAAGGCAATGAAGTATTAATAATCTTAGATGTTTAGAAGAGATAATTCCAATTAGCAAGTTTTTTAATAACAAGGAAATAATAGGAGAAGGTATGGAAATAAATTAGATAATACCAAAAATTAAAAGAACATTTATGAGATGAAAACTCCAAGAATGGATTCTCCAACTTTGACAAAACAGGTTAATGTCAAACCTTGTTCAAGACAAACAATGTCCATTTAATAATGGAAATGGAACACCTTTATTTTATACTACCTAACCTATAAGCATATTACTTAATATATAGACTTTAGGTTTGTTTTCAAATCAATGTAGCTCCACCCATGATTGGAGCATACATCTCTGAGAAGTAAATTTTGGTTATGTGGAAAATTGATGACTTGGGGTGGGGAAAATACTTGGCTTATAATCTCATTTGTTGTTTTATTCAATACCATGAGTTGCATGGCTATGGCATACTAGAATTGACAATGAAATATTTAGGCGTTTATGCATTGCATTATTATATTAGGCTGGAAGTCAAATACGTTGATTTAGTTGTTAAGGACTTAGTTGCTATGTGGGGACATTACAATAGTTTTTTAAAAAATAATGTTATGAAAAGAATTAAAGCAGAACAATAACTAATAATCTCCTATAATCATTGTAGATAAATCAATTTTATTAAGTACATCATAATAGAAAGTTGATTTGTAGACACAAGGTAAAAAGGCATAACAATATTCAAACAAGCATAACACCAATGAATTATGCAAAACAATAATGCAAAGTGATAAGTACCAAATGTCGAAATGATAAAAAAAAATCAATTATACCAAACAATCTATTAGGGGATTACAACCAACAATGTATTATTTAAGGCCAATTCTAAGAAGTAAAAGATTTTTTTTATCCTTGTATATGTTCTACTTGTCCATTGTGTGTGTGTTTGATGCTTTTGGTAGAATTGTGTGCAAGGGATGTAAAGTCTACATCCTTGAAGAACATATATACAAGGAAATATGAAGCAAGAATTGGCCAAAAAATTTGGAAAAAGTAGGAAGATATACTAAAATAAAATGTACAAAAGAAAGGAAAAAGGTAATGGGTAATGATGTTTAACATCTCTATTGTTGGTAGCAAGTCTATTTCTATTTTACAATTAAATATTTATTAAAGATGTTATAATTAATATAACTACATGGTATTCAGGTTGATAATGTAGAACAAGAACCCAACAACAATATAACTAATAAATTTAGGTAATTATATTGATCTCTAAAAATATATTACTAACAATGTCTTGAAAACACAAAAGTTGGTTTTAGTTTGTTGAATTTGTGTTTTTTGTCCATGAATAAAGATTGCATTGTTGTAAAATTTTGCCCACTTTTTATATTAAATTTCAAATTATGTGTAATGTACATTATTTCCTTGAATGCAACAATTCAAAAGAATGCACATTGACATTTGCAAGTTAGAGTGTCCATAGATGGATGTCACCAATATGTAATCTTTTTGCACCCTTGTGGATTATTATGTATCCTAAATCAAATGGTTTTTGAATTTTATGAAAAAGACTCATGGACATGATTCTTATGTAATATATAATTGTGTACAATTATGAAATTATTTTAAAACTAATGTTTTACATGAAATGAAGGACCTTTTTAATATACATGAATTTTCAAATGTCAATGTACATAAGAAAAATTTGTACATTGATTCATCATAATAGTTTGTAATAAAATATTAACAACATCTTCTCCCAAAACTTGACAAATTTGTTGTTGGAAATTTGAGTAAAATGGTTTCCAAACAATTTCAACATGATTTCAATTCTTTTTAATGCCTTATATAAAAGCACTAAATTTGAAAAAAAAAAACTACAACATGATATTTGTGAAATTCTTATAAACTTTGTCACAATTTTGTATCATGGATTTTAATTAAAGGTTGCAATTCATTTTTAAAAAAGAAATATGATTTTTTGGCCCTAAACTTAAGCATCCAAAAAAATTACATTAATACACTACAATAAAATAGTACAAGGGATTCCCAAATTGTCAAAAGTGAATCATTTTAACTTGCAAATACAACCTAGTGGTTCAAAGTTATTGAAAGAAAATAATAGTGCATTGATTTTGTGTAATGCATAAATCTTCAATGGCATCCTAAATGGACTTTGCATGTCCACATTCCTTTTTTTTGAATGAAAGTCTTGCATCCCTTTGGGTGAAGGCTATTCATCAATGGACAAACGGCATCCATCCAACATATGGACATTCATCCATGATGGAAAGATGTTAATCATATCCATGGACAAAGGCAATCATTCATCCATGGTGAACCAATAAATTAAATTAATTTGTTCACTACATCTCCGTTCATGAATAATGTGGATTTCACTTGTCGTAGATCCAAATGCACATCTTTTTATATTTAATACATCCATATGATCAAACATTTGATGAATATTATATATTTTGGGTTTGATGGATGTCATCCATTGTAGGGACAAGTCAATCCGTGGTACTACCATATTGTAACCTATTCGTTTGGGGTGCACTCTATGAAAGTGTACTCTTTGAAGAGAACATCCTAACTTTGATGGAAATGATTTTTCCAAATACATGTTCTTGTTTATAAACATAAACGTAACATAAATAAACTAAAACATCTTAAAATAGTGACCAACCACCAATTTATTCAAATATGATAAGTCTATAAACCTTTACCATGAAGTAATCCCATGCATTTGATGCAAGTTATAAACTTTGCTTTTCAACTATATGAATTATTGGTTACCTACATCATTAATAACATCGAAAACCAGCATTTGGGAAAATTAAAACCATGATGAAAATTGTGAAACAATATAGTTACCCTACATTGCATGTTTTGGCCTTGAGGTATCCACTACGGCACTTGGGTAGATTGTATTCCAACCTATGATACAACCTTGGGTAATGGGTCGTATGGGGCAATTTCTACCATGTAAGCCCTCCTTTGACAAGGCAAGGGAGGGCATACATATTTGACCCAACTAGCCTATTATCGAGTTTATAAAAGTTTGTACCTACTAATTAATTAACAAGCTTTCAAGTTGTCTTCAATGGCAAAATTGGTTGGGAAAAATTATATGGTTACAATGTATGAATGGTTATGGAGTTGCAAGTTATTCCCAAAGTTCTAAATCATGCCCTAGTATACAATTTCAAGGTTTTTCCGATAGTCATTCAACATGAACAATTGACTAAGCATGATGAAAATAACTTCAAATTATGGTATGAATCCATAGTTTAAGACTTAGAGTTTGGATGACAACATTATGAATTATTAACTTGTAGTAATTTTTGAGTAGAAGTTTAAGGATGAAGAGGTAATTAGTGCAGTAATAGGAAGTAGGACTTGTAGAATTGAAAGCGTTGTCAAATTAATTAGCTTTTAGATCAAATAAAGATAATATATTGTTTAAGAGGTATCAGTAGATATTTAATTAGGAAAAAGGTTAGGAAAGAGTGAAAGAAAATGATAATGAGTGTGTTATAGAAACAAGTACTTAGGAAAAGAAACATAGGACAAAAAAGGCAACTTTGATAATAATGATGTAATCTCATTCTATTGAATCACATGTAATACCATCATGTGATTTTCTTTTGCAATTCATTATGTTTTCTATGTGTTGGCTTGTGTATATGTTCAATGTGTGTGTGTTCTTATGAAAGTTTCTTGTTTGTGCAAAAAATTGGGGCAAACACATCCTTGGGGTGATACCACCAGAAATGTCAAACCTTCATTTTATTGAACCCATCAATCAAGTTTTAAAATATTGGAAAACACTTAAATAACTTTGATTATCAATATGAAAGCATTGCAAGAGCAAAACTTTTACAAAGAGTATGATTAGAAAGAAATGTTTCATACTAAAGTTCAATACAAAAAAAAAAGGAAACATGCACATAAAGATTGTTGTTTTTCAATATGGTAAAATATTCCAAGGTCTTTTTTTTAAAATGTGAAAACACCTTCGTGCACAAAAGATAGTTTCATCAATGGAAATGACTTTCTCCCATTTGCATGCAAAACTTTCATCATTCAAATAAAATACCTTGAATTATATGATAGTGAAGGCTAAACTTAGGTTACCACCTTCTAAACTATGACTTTCAAATTAGGGGAAACCGTAAAAAACATGACATAATGACAGGGTCAGGAATGTCATTAATCATCCCCAAGTTGAAATTTTGATTTTCAAACATTTTAATAGATAGCATTTCAAACTTTCTAAATAAAAAATTCGCCAAACCTTTTGAAAATTCTTCAAACTTGAAGATGATTCAAAAGCACAAGTAGTAGCTTGAGCAATTTTGATTAATCCCCAAAGTTTTAGGTTTTCTCTTTTTCAATTGATTAAGGTTTCAAGAGATTTAATTGAATTGTCCTTTCTTTTGAAAGGATTGCATTAATTCATAACCCTAATGCAATTGTCCTTTCTTTTTCCACTTTCCTCTTCCATTTTGGTTTTTGACAATTTCAGTTTTTCAAATAGCATTCAATCTTTTTATTTGGCGAAACCTTTTGAAATTTATTTTAACACCAAACATCAATCATAGGTAAAGTAAGTAGCAAGTAAGTAGCTAGTTGCCTAAGCAACTTTGATTAGCATAGGTGAATAGCAAGTTCGTCAGGTTTCTACTAAATAATTATTTATTTTTAAAGGTCCTATGTCGCCAATAAAATACTCTCAAATATGCTTCATTTTCCTTCATGAAACATTTTTTCTTGAGAAACATAATTTTTGAAATTTTCAGCACGTCTAAAAATAATATAATTTTTTTCGAACCTGCTATTCAACTATGGTTAGTCCCCAATGTTTTTAGGTTTCTCTCTCTCTCTCTCTCTCTCTCTCTTTGGAGTGATTGGGGTTGCAACAGATTCGTCGTTCGAAAGATATCATCAATCTACAATCGATCGTTTTCATCCATTTCTTATTTCTCAATTCATAACCCTAATGCAATTGTCGTCCTTCCTTTGCGCATTTTCCCTCTTTTCATTTTGGTTTTGCGTTTGACCATTTTAGGGTTTGCTTCTGCTGTCATCGAAGTCGAAGAAAGAACGCTTGAGTTTCTCACCGAAATCCAAAAGCGCTGCTGCGATTCCATCGCTGGTTGGTCGTCAAGGAAGCGCACGACGCATTGTCACAGCAGACTACAGGCGATGGCGACAAGGGCCGCATCTCGGATCGCTGTGCGCGCAGCCGCGGCCGCAAGAGCTTCTGTCGCATCCTACTTCCCTGCACAACTCTCGGAGGCTACAGAGTCCCTGAACCGATGGACCCCAGGGAATCATCAAGTTCGTCACCTGAATGTCCACGAGTACCAGGTTTCTCTCCTCCTCTCTTTTCCTTGTTGCTGGGATTGTAGATCATTTTAGGACAGTGGCCAAGACCCGGGTTTCGCGTCCAGTCTCATCCCATCATGGTCTGTTCTATGTTAGAGTTTCACCAAATGAGATTTCATTAGGCTTAGTAGGGCTTTTGTTGTTTGAGATCTTTGACCTCTGCAGTAAGTTTTAGTCCCTTTGTTGGAGTCTGAATGTGTAGGCCACATGCCATTCAGATGGCTGCCACAAGATTTGGCTTAAGGTAAAGGCCACATAAAGAGAAGAGAGGTGATCTTGATATTGGTATCTATGGACTTTATCAAATTCTTAATGACCAGTAGATCAAATTCATCATGGTTTCATCAATTGAGATTTCATCAGGTTTAGTGGGGCTTTTGTTCTTTGAGATCTTTGACCTATGCAGTATTTGTCAGTCCTTTTGTTGGAGTTTGAATGTGTAGTGCAAATGCCCATTCAGATGATTGCTGAACGACTTGGCCTAAGGTAAGGCCACATATAAGAAATGAGTTGATCTTGAAGTTGGTTTTTATGCACTTCATCCAAATTTTTCATGTCCAGTGGATCCGATGTGTGTGAGTGGTCCAGGGTGCCAAATTGATGAGCAAGTTTGGTGTGAACGTGCCCAAGGGTGTAGTGGTATCTTCTGCAGAAGAAATACCCAAGGTTCTGAAGGATGTCTTCCCTGATAACAAAGAGGTGATTTACAGTTCTTTGTGCAAACCTGGTTGTCTTGCCATGCTGGCCATGTTCAAGGGGACTGTCTTGATTGGTTTGGCCAATTTTCTTGAACTTGGTTTGTTTGTACAATAAAAAGGACTAAGATGAGAAGCAGCAAGGCAAAGTAAGTTAAGTAGTGGGGGCTGGCAGTGCAGCTGGTGGTGAAGAGCCAAATATTGGCTGGTGGGAGAGGTTTGGGCACTTTCAAGAATGGTCTAAAGGGTGGAGTGCATATTGTCAGGCGAGATGAAGTGGAGGACATAGCAGGTTTGTGGATTTTCTCCAACTCTACAACCTTGCATCATGTGCACATAAGTGTAATTCCTATCCTAGTGGATGTAGGTCATCATTTACTGCATATCATTTCAGTTTTCTTTTTGGTTTTGGACTCAAAAGTCCATGGAGGGGTTCAGTTTTTCTGTATCATTGCACCTTTTTCATTGTTGGGGAAGAGAAGAGTTGGGTCATTAGCATAGTATTGATTACCAACCAATTTTTTTTTGTGTGAAATTTTTCATTTATGCAATGCTTTTTTTTCTTTAACTGTCACAAGATTCCTTATAGATGCCTTTTAGTTTGCCACATTCTGAGGAGAAAAACATGGAAGTCGGCATATTTAGACACTGGGTTCTTGGGGGCCACCAGAACATAGGAGGATTCTAGGAAATGTCTACTGTCCTCCCTGACCTGTAGCCAAATTTTGGCTCTTTCCTCTCATATACAGTTGCCAGTGTCAAAATTGAAAATTAAAAAAATAAACCCTGCTGATTACTGTTTAGTTCTGGTGAGCTGGGAAACAATTAACATTCACCAATGTGATAGTTATTTTTGTTTGAAGTAGAACCCCAGGCATTTGGGAGAATTGACTTGACCTGCATGGGCTTGTTACCACAGGCAAAATGTTGGGGCAGATTTTGGTAACCAAACAGACTGGACCAGAGGGAAAACCAGTGAACAAGGTATGAGTCTGTTCTGGTGACTTTGATCCATGTGTTGCAATCAGATGCCATAAGTTTTCATTGATGTGAATTATATAAGCAAGCTTGCACTTCCCAACATAGGCATCTTCTATGCACAGAACTGAGGAAGTGTTTTCTGTAAATGCCTGTTAGGTCAAGCTGGCAGTTTTTTTAAATTGAGGTCACTTAGGCTGCGCCAGATAGGAGAGATGCTTTCGTTTGAGTTAACTCCTTAATATACCATAAGTCAATGGGGTGAGCTCACTATCTTTGCATTGGTTGACTGCAGGTGTTTTTATGTGAGAAATTGGCCTTGATCAATGAGATGTACTTCGCTATTGCATTGGATCGAGCCAGTGCTGGCCCTGTAAACTCTTCACATCCTGTGTTTATGTTAACAGAGATAGTGGTGGAGATTGCTTTTGTTTGATCCACACCACCTGGTTGAGATACCAAGTGAAGCAGATACATGGGCAGGAACACAGTGCAGAATGATCAACATTTGCTTGCTTGACAGGTGATCATTGCATGTGCCAAAGGAGGCACCAGCATTGAGGATCTCGCAGAGAAGTATCCTGACATGATCATTAAGGTTATGTACTACCTTTTGTCAGTTCAGCAGTTCAATATCCCTCTGCAACTGTGAATGCAGTTTTTTCTCCCTTCAATCTGTGGAGCCCTCTAGTTGCAGTGGCACCACAAAAGTTATCTGACATGCTCTAAGCAAAGGGTGCAGGTACCAGTCAACATTAGAGATGGCATCACTGATGCAGAGGCTGAGAAGGTGGTCAAGGGGCTGGCTCCAAAGAAAGCAGATATTAAGGGGGGAATAGATCAAGTCAAGAAACTCTACAAGCTTTTTACAGAGTCTGATTGCACTCTTGTTGAAGTAGGTTTACCAGCCTAGTTATCCACAATGATAAGAATGCTGCACTGCTTTAGAGGGGCAAGATTCTCTGTTGGGTAATGTTGCATCATAGAAATTTGTAGCCTGCATGTGCCCTGTGCGGAACATAGTCAACAAGCACCAAGCTGATGGTATCATGCTCTTGGGAGCTTACTGTCATCATTTGAAAGGTTTGGACATTGTTTACCTGCATGCAGATTAATCCTCTGGCAGAGACATCAGATGGTCGCATTGTTGCAGCAGATGCAAAACTCAACTTTGATGACAATGCTGCATTTCGTCAAAAGGAAATATTTGCAATGCGTGACACAACTCAAGAAGATCCTCGGGAGGTATGCATGAGAGGTTAGAGAGAGTGATGTGATGAGCATAAAGAGTAGAAACTAAGAAAAGGTGAACCACACTTGGGACTATGCTATATTCAGTAGGCTGACACCAGTATCATCTTCTCTTAGCCCCATGTTGTAACATCAGTGACTTCAGGAAGAGGGTAAATGTTTGTCCTCCTGCATTCTGCCCATGTCTCTTCTGTTGTGTCTGTTGGCCCTCAAACAAGCAAATGTAGACCCAGGTAAAACAAAATCATCATGCGTTTGGTTGGGACAGGTTGCAGCTGCAGCAGTGGACTTGAACTACATTGGACTGGATGGTGAAATTGGATGTATGGTGAATGGAGCTGGCCTTGCAATGGCCACCATGGATATCATCAAACTCAGTGGTGGCACACCTGCGAATTTCCTGGATGTTGGTGGCAACGCATCTGAGACCCAGGCATACTTCCACTTTTGTTAAATGCTCACTTTACTGCTTGATCCCCATTGGAATTAGAAAGATTCTCTGTTGCAGAGTTCCATCATCACAATTGTTCAGATTGTTCAAAGATGCATGCTCTTCACTGTGAGGCAAGGCTTTTGGCATGGAAAGGACTTGTCCTTGATGTTCTCATATGGGCAGTAAGTATTGCCTTCATTTGACTTCAGGATGAGTCACAGCATTCTTCAAATGCATCCTTTTAAGGCAAATGGCCAGCATAGAAAATCAATGTGACTTTTGTGACTGGAAATGAAGTAGTGATAGCATAGTGGTCACTTCCAAATGTGCACTATGGCACCAATATTATCATTGTGCAAAAAATCACTTGTGTTCAGTTTTTGTGAAGGATGAATGGAATTGAGTCCTTGTTCCACAAATTGAAATTAATATATTAAAGATGTACAGGTGGTGGAGGCATTCAAGATATTGACTGGTGACCCAAAAGTTAAAGCAATTTTGGTAAATATATTTGGTGGCATCATGAAATGTGATGTCATTGCAAGTGGGATTGTCAATGCTGCCAAGCAGGTATGTTTTGTTCCACTCTCATTCCTAATGTGCTTTGTTAGATCTGCACTGAGTGTATGCTCATTGAATTCACTTGATGGAACCTGTAATATTGAAGAAATTTGTTCAACATTTTAACTGGTACTCCTAGATGGTTCTTTGACTATTGCAGCCTACATATGTGCAGGTGAAGCTGGAAGTTCCATTAATTGTGCGCCTGGAGGGCACAAATGTTGAGCTTGGCAAAACTATCCTCAAGGTACTTGTCCATTTGTAATATGTTTGTGATTTTTTCTGTTCATTAAAGCTTTGTGCACATTGCGTGTTAAGTGTGCCAGACCAAACCAGTACAGCTTGATCAAGTCCTCAATTTGTCCCCAGGTGGACCAAAGCAGAGTACTGCATCCAAGTAATTGCCAGTGGTGTGCTCAAAGGATGTGTTGGGGTGTAGGAGGCCTCAGTCACAGCCCTCTATGCAGGCCTCTCTCTCCTTAGATGCTTGTTTTGTACAGAGGGACAAGCTAAAATGGAGTGAATTTTACACTCACAAGCTTGTGGGACCCTAACTGTGACATATTGTCTTTTACTATTAGCTATGTCTCTTGAGTGCTAGCCAACATAACAACTGAGTCTTCCTGTTGCTTCCAGAAATGTGACAGTAATTCAGGACCTAGATGTAACAGCTTACCAAAAAATTTGGCTGTATTGTCATATACTTCTCTACACCCACTGTTGGGAGTTGATGAAGTCAGTGGATTCATGGCAGCTTGTGGCTGCTTTCAATGATGAAGGCAATAGTCTGACACTTTGTGAGTGACTCTCATAAGGTTAATGACCCCACTCATACTCATATTACGTTCTATGTGTTATTGTGGAGTTTTCTCTGCAATCTGTTAATTGTGCCTTTTGAGTGCCAGTCAACATCATGACTGTGTCTTTTCATTGCTTCCAGAAATGTGACAGAAACTGAGGACACAGATTTTACATAATTGCCTGCCTTCAGTTTTAACCAGCTTCTGGGCTATCTGTCTACGCCCACTGCCAAGAGCTTCTAAGTCAGTGGATATTAATGGCAGGTCATCACTTCTATTCATGATGACAATTACAGACTGATACTTTGTGACTGACAATCCTAAGGTTATGATCAAACTTGTGCTTTTAGTGTTTTTGTTTAGCTGGGGTGTGTAAGGGGTGTGTGGGGGAAGGCCCTTTTCCGAACTGACACTGGAATCTATGATCTTATTGATTTTAAGTAGCAGACAATAGAGTAATGCCTAATGTGTTCCAAGGTTATCCTCTGCATGTTACAGCTGTCTCAGGGACAGATGGAAAGTATCCTGAGAAGTTTATATGTTTTTGGAATGACCCTTTATTGTGTTGTGAATGTTTGGGTTTTTAAGGTTCAATTTGTGCTGATTTCTTAAGGGAAATTTATGATCCAGATTTGATAAGAGGTGTTGTGAGCACAGTTAAATTGGCTCGGGAAATTGTTTTGCAGGAAAGTGGAATGACCATCATCACAGCAGAAGACCTTGATGATGCTGCCAAGAAGGCTGTCAAGGCTTTGAAGCATTGACTGGAGTGCTTCACTGAAGGTGCTCTGTGATAGGCATGGGGTCTGCAGGTAACTTTTGTCCTACAATGTGGTGGATGGCTTGACCAAGTTGTTGCAATATAGATGGACATTCTGGTCATATGTCATATGTCATGTCATAAAGAGAAACTACAAGGTGTAGCTGTCTGTCTCTTATGTAGTCCTTCACAAGCCCATTGCCAAGCTCTTAGGACTATGACTTCAGGGTCTCATAATATTGTAATAATTTTGGTCGCCTCATTAGATTTTTACTATTGTAGCTGCTTTTGCAGCCACTATAGTAATCAGATTTTAACTATTCTGACCACTAATTTGAATTCTGATTGATTTGCAATGGACGGATTTTCCTTTCCCAAAATCACCTCTTGTTCTGTTAGCACATACCCCGTTGCCTATTGACTCTTGTATAGAAATGGCAATGGTTAATAGAGATGGATAAGAGCAGGTACACCAGTTGCAGTAAAATGGCCTGTACACTACACAGTGCATGGAGCAGTCTTCAAATAGCCAGAAAATGGGTTTGGACCGGTGTTGTAGTGGGATTGATTTTTAAGAGAACATACAGTCCTGGGTGTGATATTTTTTATAACTTTGGGTACCCTTTTGGGTAAGGTTTTGAATTTTTTTTTAAATATTCCAGAGCCTTGGGGTATATAGTTCAATATTTTATTTCAACTCATGATGGTTATTGGGTATAGGGTTTATGGTTGTGAAATGGAAGTGGTTTTGGGTACAGTTACAATTCAGGGTTATAATTTAAAGAGAAGCACATACATCAGAGAAATGAACGCACCAGATAAATTGGAGCTCAGACAGACATGAATTGAAGCACATACATTAGAGAAATTGAATAGACAAAAATTGGAACTCACATGTACAAAAGAAAATTCAGATGGACAAACCCAAAGTGAAGAGAGAAACTGTATATCTCTAATAGTATTCATTGAAGACACTGAAACCTGGTCCTTGGAATTTCCCTCCACTGAAAATAAGTGAGGTCCTTGTGGAGGAATGGTTCATAGGTAAAGGTCTTGATTGAGGTCCTAATATTTAGATTTGGTTAGATTGAGTTTCTAATATCTGGATCCAGTCAGATTCTTGTTACACAAATCCAGAATGGACGATTTTAACACTTGGATCTGGGTATCTGCACAACACTGGTTTGGAGTTTGGACCTGCACACAATGGATTATGGAAAGGATGAAAATTTGGAATGTTCTAAACTGCAAGGCTCAATCAAAAGAATGACTTCTTCTTATTGGCCCTGCATAATGGTTGGCCCAGGTGGTGGCATTTAAATGGTTCCTCACCTTATATTGTCCAATATTTCATGTTTACAGGTGAGGGTTGGGGAAACAATTAACACTCTATCCAGTTAGATGGTACCTAGTTATTGCTTTCAGGAACAGAGATTTTTTCTGACAAATTTTTCCTTTTTTTTGACAAAAAACTTGGATAAATGTGTTTTCCTAGAGTAAACTCAACAAATTTTGCTAGTTTTTTTAAATCCCCAATTTTGTGATCTCACAAAAAAGAAAATGTAAACACTGGTGAGGATTCATGGCCCACCATGCAAGTGATCATGGGTTCAATTCCCCTAGAGGATATGCTAAATTTTAGTTGAAGGAGTAGGTACCTATATTCTGGTAGCTAGCCTGGTCTTCCCTGAAGACCATGAAGTGTCCATATGGTTAAAAAGCTCATATATTGTTGAGTAGTGTAGCATGTGCCATTAGCCCAAGTGTGAACTTGTTACGCAACTAATTTTTCCTCTCAAATTATCTTTTTAATTTAATTGAATTTCCAACAAAAACAATTTCTCAAAATTCAACATCTCTCACTAGGGTAGCATGGCCGGTCACTGAACACTTAAACGCTCAGAGCAAAATAGCAACCAATCAAGTGTTTGGCTTGTCCTACTAATCCAAGACTTTTTGTAAACTTGCTCTGGGTGCATCCATAGCCACTTAGATTGCATCAAATGTTTGAGAAATGATAGAAATATGCCCATTCAAAGTATGGATCTTTTAAAAGCTGGAAAAGGTACAAAGCAACCACATGGGTGACTAATCAACAAACACATCACACTGCATGATCAATCTTCAATTTGTTGACAAGTGGACAACATGATGTTCGGTTTCAAACTAGATGGATGTCAACACTAGATGGATTCATACAAAACAGTTCATCAAGCATGAAGGGCCAAGATTAATATTTTCAAAAATGAAACTAATCAATAGTCATAGCAAAAAAGTTGTTCCATTAACCCTAATTTTCTGAACTAAAATGGGCACTGCGAACTTAGGGTTTGATTTCTTTCCTATGCACTTAGGGTTTTAATTTCTCTCCTATGCATTGTAACAAGAGTTTGCTAAATTTGTAGTTGCTCAATGTCGTTGGAGATGTTGGTGTCATTGAAGCACTCCTTCCAAAGATCTTTTTCAACCTATCCTAGAATCATTGCCAAGCTTGCAATTTCTTTCTACATTTCTTTCTATTCATGGGACCTCACTAACCTATTGTTCATGTGTGTGCAGGTTATAAAACAAAGGACGATTGAAGGTTCTAGAGTTTTGTTATTATCTCTTTATCCTTGGCGTTGAAACTTTCTCTCTCCTTAGAGTTAAAGTTTTTTCTCTTTATGTTGCAACACATCCTGGGGTTGTGCACATTCTCTCCCCTCTGCTGAATATTTCTCTATTTCCCTTTTGCTGAATATTTTTCTCTCCCCCTAGCCATCGCTTTCTCTCTCCTCTTTGTTGCAACGTCTTCTGAACCCACGTGTGTTGTTTCTCTTCAACCAAAGCCTTTTTTTTTCCTTAAACATCGCTATCACTTTTTCCCTAGCATTGGAACTCTTTGTCTCCTCTTTATTGCAATGCATCCAAGGGGTGCACACATTCTCCCTTCTGCTAAATCTCCCCTTCTCTCTCTAGCCATCGCTCTCTCTTTTTCCTCTCTATTGTAATGCATCCCAAGGGTGCATCTTTCTTTTTCCCCATTGTTGCATCTCCCTCTCTCTCTAACCATTGCTCTTTTTCTCACCTTTCTATTGCAACACATCCTAGAGGTACGTCTCTTTCTTTCCCCTCTATTGAATCTCCCTCTTTTTCTCTGGCCATCACTCTCTCTCTTTCATTTTTGTTGCAATGCATCCCTGGGGTGTGCTTTTTCTCTCCCCTTTGCCAAATATCTCTCTTTCCCTTGTGTTGAAGCTCTCACTCTCTCCTTGGCCATTGTTCTCTCTTTCTCTCCCTCTACCAAATCTTTCTTTCCCTCCCATCTAAAACTTTCACTCTCTCCCTGGCCATTGCTCTCTCTCTCTACAATGACTTACACAAACATGTGCATGTATACGCACATACAAATGTGTACATATATGTATACATGTGCGACATAATTGCATTTATACATACTTTTATAAATTTATGTACACATATTTCCCTTATAAAAATTCAGTTACCATAAAAAAGTTTGACAAACCAAGGTGACAGACCAATTTGATAGATTGAATGAAAACTATGAGGACAACATTATTCACAAAAAGGCTTCCAATTTGTAATTATTGATCTTTTTGGTTTTTTTAATTTTGGGCCAAACCTTGGAGAAATGGAAATAAAGTGGCACTTATTTCTTTTTTATCTAGTTCAAGCATAAAATAGTCCTTGATTTTTTAACAAAGGATTAGTAAAATTATGAAACCCACAAAGGCTTTTGGGCACAAGAGGAGGGGTGCATATCAAGAATCACTAAATATGTTTTCTAGTCACCCTCAAGGCTTTAATGACACAATTTTTTTTTTAAATTTGGTGCACCTAGAGGGGCTGAAATTTATTTATTTATTTAAATACACAAGCCTATTGAGCTTCTTGCATATATCAGTAATGGACATTCAAAGTTAGACCATACTTTGGAAAACTTTGGGTAGCATATCCCAAATGTTTATGTATAATGTTGGTATGGATGTTTGGTAGGAATATTGGTCACCAAACAAAGGGTTTTTTAAAGAAAGCAACCAACACTATATTACATTCGATTTGGTCCTTATAATTACAATTCAAACATGACTTGTATTTTTAAAAAAATAGCCAAGGTTACAAAATCAAGCAAATTAAGGTCCCTAGTTTATATACATTTTTATATGGGATTTTTACACAAGGATGGATTTTCTCCAATAATTTTAGTAACCTTACATATTAGAATTATTGATAATATTATTTATGTATTACCTGAGGCAATCTTAAAATACTAGTTAGCAAGGTTGTTTTATTACATAAATCTTTATGTTGGAAAAGGAGTAACCAACAAGGATGTGCAAGGTAGAATTAGTTAATTTTGACATCTATTTATTATAACTAGCCATCACTTTTCATTTGGTTCTATTGAAAAACCCCAAGGCAATTACATTTATTGGAACATGTGTTCAAGTAGTCACAAGAAAACAATTTATTCAAGCCTTTGTAAACTTCTACATTTGGTGGAGGGATTTGATTGAAGGCATTGGTCTATGCAACTTGAAACAAAGCCTTTGTAAAGCAAGGGGACAATGTGCATTCTTGGTCTTGCAAACTCTAGTTTCTATAACAAAAGGTTGTGGTATTTGAAGGTTTAAAGATCGATGAGCTCCAGTAATGTTGGCCAAGATGTCCATCAATGAACAAACAACATTGTAAAAGGTTGGATATATAATCTTTGTGTAAACTTCAAGGACTGAAAATGCAATAGGTGAATGGATCATCGTATTGTGTGGTGGTTTTTCTATGATTGGCTATTGAAGCACATATTTTGTAGGTTTGTAGGACATTGATAACAAGTCAAAATGGTTGTAAACATTGGTGTTCTTCATTATCTACTAACTTCATGTTTGTGGCTCTGGTGGGATGGGAGTAGGTGAGGCCAACTTTGTTAATGTCTTGTAAAAATGTTGCTACATGCAAAAGAAAATTGGGTTTGGAAGATAGTTGATTACATCCCCTTTCCCTCCTTTATTCCATTATAGTTTTCTCATGGATATTTTATATTTTGGCAATATCATGATTCAACAACAACCTTATATGTGGTATTATTGTAAGGCATGAATTTGGTGGCATAGTTTAAATTTGGTGGTAACCAAGGATTACCACAAGTTGTGGCTAGTCTATTTTCTATTTTGTTAAAAAATGTTCAAATACATGTTTTGGAAAAAGAGGTGGTGTTGATTATGTGTAGCCAAACAACTTGCATGTTGGACAAATACCTCATAAAAAGATATGTTATAAGTTTATTTTTACACAATATGTATTGTGTGAAAATGCAAGGTTGGTTTTAGCAATGATCCTTTTTGGATCCTCAAAAATGTTATCTAGATTTTTGGACAGTAAGTAGGACATATATTGTAAATAGTTTCTTCTTTGATTTTTTGCAAAGAAAACCTTAAATGATCAATAAAAATTGATCAAAAGATTTTTATCTCTCCCCCTGGCCTTGAAGCTCTCTTTCTCCTCTCTATTATAACGCATTTGGGGGTGTGTTCTCTTTCTCCCCTCTTCCAAAGCTCTTTCTCTCTTTCTAGCCATTGCTTCCTTTTTCTCTCCCCTTTTGTTGAAATTCTTTCTTTCCTTGGCCGCTCTCTCTATCTTTCCTTGGCCATCATTTTTTTTGTTCTCCCTAGGCCAAGGTTATCTTTTTTTTTCTTTTCCTTCTATCCAAGCTTTTTGAACTCCAAGCTTTTTCTTTTTATCTCTTGTATTTATTGTATCTATCCAAGTTCGAACTAAAGCTTTGTTATCTTCATTTATTTTCGGCTCTTTCGAGCTCCACCCATTCACTATTTATCTTTTCTTCTTGGCTCTCCCCCAATCCTACTACAACCCCCCACATCCTATTGCAACTTGCAGCTTATTAATCAATGGAAGGTTGGGGTAGCTTTGCTGGGACATGATGGCCTTTGGCAAGCATCCTTGCCTTTGCCCTTGTTCTAGTTTATGATTGTGCAACTATTGAAATGGTTAGGTTGACACCTTTTTACCCTAAAGGATGGGCCTTGAAACCAACTTGGAAGTTCTAGTGAAATTTATCACATGCTTCCTTAATTGCAAGTGTTGATGAGGCTTGGTTGAAATATGTTCTATGTCATTTTTCAACTAGCCTTTGAGTTGTTATATCTACAGCATTTTGTGAATCTGTTGCATGCCTTTTCTTTGTTTCCTCCCTTTCCTTTATCCTTTGTTCTCTTATTATTTTTGTTATTTCTTTGTCCATAATTTTTTGTTGCATAATCTACTTGAATATTCATAAAAAATAACATGGGATTGATTGTAGTCTATTAATGACTTTTTGTTGTGTGTTTTTCTTGTAGGTAGATGCGGAGGAACAATAAATTTTGAAGGCAAATTGGAGCTAAAACTCATCTAAAATGACACAATTCCCTTTTAGATGCATTTGTAAGTTCACATAGATTAACTATGTAATCTAATGTACCTTCTATTCCTTTATCTTTTATGATACTAGGACTTATAGGCTCTTCCACATAATATTTTGGTAGTTGTTCATGCCATCAACATCAATTTCAATTATAGCAGTGTCATCTATAGTGGTGGTTATGTTTATTAACTTTGTATTTGCTCCATCTTCACCCCAACCTTTAGTATCATTAATTGCTTCATCGGAGTTTTTGTCATTGTTTTCATCTGATGTGTTGTTGTTGTAATCAATAACATGGAGTTCATTGGGCTTAGTCCTTCCATCTAAAGCCTTTGGATTAAAAGGTAAAATTCTTGTAACCTAAAACCCACTCTTGATGTTTCTTTTGGACAAAGCTACATCTAATGACTTATTTATCCATGCTACAAATGTAGCCTTGTCTAGCTCATTGTAATTGTTCCTAACCATGTTATTATTTCTTTATTTTTTTAAAGATGTTTTGAAGGGCTTAAAATAACTCACATCTAAAGGTTGCAAGGCATGGGAGGTGTGTGAAAGTAAGGTAATCATATCTAGACCAAACTATTGTGCATGTTTTATTACCCTTAAGCTAACATGTGAACAATGTCCATCTAGAGTTAATAGATGACAGTTGATTGGAAAGATAACACCTAGGACTAACCTCTTGAAAAATGATAGAAATTATTTGAATGAAAAACTTGTCATCCACGTTTTGGTTTAGACTACCATACATGTTATAGGTTTGTAATGCATAATGTAATCACCTCTGATTTTTTCACCTCGAAATATGTAAAACCCTAATCGTATGGATCCTCCTGTTATATTCATTACATAATTCATGGTCAACCATTTTCTAGATTTAAGGATAGTTTTATGCATTTGATGAGATCCTTTTTTTGCTATAACTCTAGCTCCTAATTGTTTCCTTGCTTGAATCCTAATCTCATCATAGTTCCATATGTGATCTAACTTATATTGATGTTAGGTGTACAAGGATGTTAGGTTTTAGTAGAACAAGTTGCAAGAGTTGGTGATCAAACCTTGGGCTTTATTCATCTCCAATCCTTCTATAAAACAAATGTTCAACTCTAAATTCTTACATTTAAACCAATACTACCATGAGTCCTTAGGTAGCCCATTTTGAAATGGGGTGGGTCACATTTGAGTCACTTTTGACGCGCCCTCAAGTTCCTTGTTAGACCCAAAAGGGGTCCAACTATGTTAAAGAGCGGAAATAGTTGGAACTTGGTGCCGCTCCCAACTTCCAGCACTAAAAGGGGGTGAGAGGAGCATCCTGAAAGCTCCAAGATTAGACTAGGAAGAGGGACAACTATTTAGTTATTGCATCAAAACCAACCACAAGTTGGTTAGTTCACCTTCGGAAAACACCCTTGGTGTTGGGACAAGCCACGGGCAACACGGACTCACTTGATTCACCACGGCCCGGCCTCGGGGGAAGCCACCACCTTCCCCCATATAGTATTATATGCGTTGCTCCGCCGCACCTGCATCCAAATGGCTTTTATTCCCGGGACTCCCAAGGAGGAGTCCCGAAACTATCCCGGTTGAGACTCCCGTGACTTTGGGAGCTCATAACTCCCGGCTCAGACCTCGGATTGGGATGAGGTCTGAAGCAAACTTGTATTTCTCCTCAAGAGCTTTCCAATGGTGTGTTGCACTCCATCTGCACACACTAGGATCGGGTCGATTCCCGACTTTTTGTGGTCGGGAGTCAAACTGCCAGTTTGACTTCTGACCCTTCTTTCGACCATAACTTGTGCTGCATATGTCTGAATGGCTCATGCAAGGCCATTTTCGATATCTAAACTTCAAGGCCTTTCCAATGGTATAAAGAACACCTCAAGGCAAGGTGTTTTGACCTCTTCAATTGAGCTTTGAAGTTGCGGGAGTCCCGGAGGGCTCCAAGTTCCCCACTTTTGGGAGTGTGAGTCTCATCTTCACACTTGCCTCAAAGTGGGGTTGCGACACTTTTGCCACCTTCCATTTGAGTTGTTGTAGTGTTATGGAAAGCCCACATTCCTGTACACTCAAAACCCATGCAACAATAGCTTCATCTTCTTCTTCTATCCAATACACTTGGTGGTCCAATTTTCCTACTTCTAGTTTTCCCATATAGGTGATCAAAAAGTTAAGTTACAAATATGCCCCAGAACTTGTTGGCCCCTCATAAAGAAGTTATGCCTATTCCAATTGCATCCATGGCAATTTTTAATGATTCACTTAACCACTTGCCTTTTGGATTTGTAATAGGCACCCTATTTATTCTTGTTGACCTTTGGATTGTGTTTGATATAATATAAAGAGGGACATTCTCCTTATTAGTTTCTTTCCAATTCAACACCCCACCTTGTCTCCTACAAAGGACATTGAACATCATGATGTTCCTAATTTTTTTGGACCCAACCTCCAAAAGCTTGGTGGAATGCAGTCAAGCTCCATTAGTGGTACTCCCTTATCTTTCTTATGTTTAGACCAATAAAACAAGAAGTGTGTTAATTCAAGGTATTTGTGCAATCCATATTCATGTGTTAATACACTAATGTTGATTAGATCAAAGATGTCTACAGAATTATTCTAGTCTAAATCTTCATCTGTTGTTGTTATGCAAGCTATAGGAGTGTATCTAATTGTACATTGTGCTTAAGCTCCAAGAAATCTATGTTGACCCACTATTTTTGCACTTGTTCCTACTACAAGGACAACTGATTTAGCTATCCAATGAAAGTAAATGAACTTGCTAAAACTTTCTTTGTAAATCTTGTTAGTATATGCAATTATGCTCTCATCTTAGCGATTCCCTATCTTGGGTAACTCTAGTGTCTCCCTTTTCACAATTTGTAACACTATGTTTTCTTTCCCTTTGCTTTGTAGCTTTTTGGTTTCTTCCTTCTTGTTGTCGAGCAACTCTACGATCTCTTCTTTCACTTTGCTAAACAACTCAATCTTCTCCTCTTTAACTAATATGCTTGAAATCTCTTTACTTTCCTTGGGCATCTGTGATTTGAACACTATTGCACTACGACATAACAACTTTAAGAATGCTTGAAGTTCATCTTCGACATGTTGTGGTATTATGGAGATGTCCATTTGCAATTGAACTAAATTAAGTTGAATGTAATACAATTGCATTTAGACACTAGCACCCAAGATTATGATTGTGATGGGTTGTTTTGGTGGGAAAGAAACTTAGGAATTTCTTAGATCCTTAGGTTCAAAAACTTTGCAGTTTAATGTGTTACTAGAGTCCTTTAATGTGTTGTACCCCTTTCAACCCTAAAAGTTGTACTCATCACCAAACACTAAAAAACATATAATGGAGTTCATTATTTGTAAATCCACCTTAAATATTTCCTATCACCAAACACCTAAAGCCCTAGGTACATTTGGATTTCTTAGATTTGCAAAATGTATGTGCATTAAATTGTGATATATATGAGCTCATGTCCAAACATTACTTTCAATCATAGAACCATAAGAATTGTAATTCTACCTTAAAATACCCCCTTTACTAAACAATTTTGTCCAATAGTGTGGTTAATGGCCATATAAATGTACACATATATGTGTGTTATAATACTATTCTTTAACCCACACCTCCCACTAGATAAATGAACAAAATCTCCCTATCAAAATTTTGTAACACTCCCATGACCAAACATAAACCGAATGTTGGTAGTTGAAACTATAAAAAATGCCAAACATGATTTTTTATCACCAAGCGTTCAGTGATAAGACAACATATGAACACCAATATGGCAATCCTTATTTGCTAACCACCCGGTAGTGATTATTTTGGGTGTTCGTTCATAGGGCAGGCTACCCTATTTAGGTTTTAAAATTCCAAATCCCTGCCCCCCCCCCCAAATTAAATCCTACTCATTCAGTGAGGCATTTCTAACTCCAACCGTACCAAGCGCAAGGCAAGAGGCCCTTGGTTTGGGAGATCTCAACTTGACAAACAATCAAAATAAACAAACTGCCGTCTAGATTGACAATCCCATTGGCCCATTGCAGTGAATTTGTCTTTTCTCATTTAATCCCGCGTCCAGGTTTTGAAAAACAATTTAAGAAAGAAATTCGATCGCGCACCACCCCCCCCGCCAAAAGCTCTCCTTCTCTCTCTCTCGTTGACGAGAATTTTGATTCTTTGCGGAAGTTGGAGCAACATGGCTATGGCGGCGGAGCTGGTTCTCAAGGACGCTTGCTCAGGATGCGGGGCGACTCTCGACCTCTACGGCAGTGGTTGCCGCCATCTTACTCTGTGCGCCAAGTGCGGCAAGACGATGGCAGAGACTGCTGCGCCATGCTCCGATTGTGGAGTCCCTGTCACTCGTCTTATTCGAGTTCGGTTTCTATACCCTTGTCCTCGCTTTGTTTGTTCTGCCGTCTCTCGCGCAACACATGTTTTTCTTCCACCAAGCTTAAAACTAGGCTCGGAGCTCAAGTTCTTGCTCCTGTTGTCTGTCTCTCTCACAAAGGTCTGCATAATGAGGATCAAGAACGGTTAGGGTTTGAAGCTTCATTCTCTCTCTCTGTCTCTCTCTGTGTTCTGTTGAAATTCGCTAACGGTGAAGTACTAGCGTTAGTGGGTGAGTCTGTGTGTGCTTTACTTTTCTACCGCTTTCACCACTGGTCCGCAGCATAAGGGTTTGGGTGAAGATTAACAAGGTTAGGATTTGGAGCTCAGATTCTAGAGCTGAGAAATTGAAATTAGGGTTTTGATGCAGGAGTACAACGTTCGTGCACAACCTGTGAACAAGCAGCATTTCGTTGGCAGATTCTTACAAGGTTTGCCAGCCTTTTCGAAGAAGAAAACAGGTGCCGCCAAATGGACTTTGCAGCGGGAGGGCTTGCAAGGTCGCCAAGTAACTGATGCACTTAGGGTACTGATCTCTGCAAAAACCCTAGCATTTTCCCTCGCATGTTGGCATGAGATCCCTTGACAGCTTGAAAACTTAGATGTTACAAAAGCCCTTCTTTCAGAACATCGAACCATCTTTGGAGTTAAACTGGAGCTACAGACAAATTGAAAGGGTCCTGGTTTGGTTGTTGCACTAAGAAATGCTTGTCCTTCATGAGGAGTCAACATATTTGAGGCATTGGACAGTCTATACACCAACTCATATCTATATGTATTCATTTGCTCATTGCTCATAGATTAATTGGCTCTTGGTTAACTTTGTGAACCAGGAGAAATATAAGGGGAAGCCATGGATATTGGAGGATGATATTGGGCAGCAGCAGTTTCAAGGACATCTTGAAGGTGGCCAACAAGCTACTTATTATCTGCTTATGATGTCTGGCCAAGAGTTTCTTGCGTTTCCTGCTGGTGCTTGGTATGCTCCACTTGTCACTACCTTGTCATATTCTCTCTTCTATGTCAATTTGGGGTCTCTTTTGCAATGACCATCACAGTGCTTATGGTTTGGTTGTATTTGAATGTCTCTTCACATTGCATTCTGTAGCTCATTAATATGTTACTATGATTCCTGATATGGTTAATTTGTCTGCAATACATGAGTAATCTGACAGAATAAGATTGTGGGCTAATGACAGAATAAGATCGTGGGCTAATTGTATGAAATTGGTGCCAGGTACAACTTTAACAAAGTGGCACAGTACAAACAACTGACATTGGAGGAAGCAGAGGAGCAGATGAAGAATCGTCGAAAGACAGCTGATGGCTATCAGCGTTGGATGATGAAGGCTGCCAACACTGGCCCTTCAGTGTTTGCAGATATGGAGAAGCTCCCAGGGTCTGCTGGTGGTGGGGGCAGAGGCAATCACAAGAAGGGTGGGGATGATGATGAAAATGATGTTGGTTCTGATGTAGGTGAGGATGACATGGATGACGAAGAGGCTCGTAAGAATAGACTAGGGATGAACAAGGGTTCAAAAGGTGGTGATGAAGATGGTGAAGAGCCTGCTCGGGATGAGAATGACTTCGACGATGAAGAGCCGGAGCGGGGTAAAGATTCTTCTCTCAATGCTTGGATGCCACATATCACTCTTTTGTGCAAAGTAGAAAAGAAAAATGAAGGTTTGGCTTATATGTAGATCTGGTGGGTTGAAAACAGGTGATGATTGGGAACATGAAGAAACTTTCACTGATGATGATGAGGCAGTGGGTAATGACCCTGAAGAGCGTGAAGAGCAAGTTCCAGAAGGGCCTGCCCCTCCAGAAATCAAGCAGGTATGTGCTCCTTTTTGCAATAGGGTTCTGATGGTACTATTAACTAAATAAGCAGAAGACTGACAGTCATAAGTGTGTGGTTTATTGTATTGGATGCAACCTGAGACGAAGGTTTGAATTCCATATTCTATGCGCAAAGCCATATGCAGTTTATTTGGGATTGCAGTGACTGTGCCAGCAAATGATATCTTCTATCTGAACAATTATATCATTCACCTGTTTACCTTTATGTGTATGGATTGATTGTGTTCAGACTTGACTGGGGGAATTCCTTCCTTGAGTATTCTGGGGGAAGACATACCTGAATTGAAGCCTTGAGTCCCAAGCATGGAACTTTTTAATTCCTGAACTCATAGTGTATGCACATGGGTGATGCAGGAAGAGGAAGATGAGGAAAATAATCAGGAAGGACAGCAGAATGAGGAGGCAGCTGGTGGACTGAGCAAGTCAGGACGTGATATGAAGAAACTCCTTGGCAAATCAGCAGGCATGGATGAGTCTGATGGTGAAGATGATGAAGAAGATGATGAAGATGTGAGTGACATGCGCTATTGATCTTCTTGTATTCGCTTTTTATCTCAAATTTTGCAATGAAATCTAACTGTCAATTTGGAGTTGAATCATGCAATGATTTTTCTGTCACTGGTTTGTTCTAGGTAGATTTGGACAATGAGGAAATTGGGTTCTCTCCTGTGTTGGCTCCAACACCGAAGGATTTACGAACAAAAGAGGAACTGCCAGAGACCACACCTGCAAAGGCATCAGGTGCCACTGGCCGCTCCACACCAGTCTCTGCTGCCCCATTGAAAGGAAAACGCAAAGCTGGCACTGCAGGGGATGAAACCAAGACCAACATCAGCAAAAAGGCCAAAAGTGGATCTGACAAGGTTGGTTTGTTTTGGTCTGTGTAATCCTTGACAAACTTGTACAAATAATATATGGGACTTGAAGGGTGGGAATAGTGTTATACTTAGTCCCAATTTGATGCAAAGTATTTGTGTGGTGTAGAATCAGAATGTCGGAAAACTCAAAATGGGAATGATGCAGTCTAAGGTTCCAAGTTTTGAAATAATAGGGGTGTCTATTCTGCATAAATCAAATCTCCACAACTGGAGTTTTGATTGGGGGGCCTATGGTATAAATCTCATGTTTGTAACCTTCTCCTTGCTACTACAATGCTGCTTACTGATGTACTGGTTCACCATCATGTGGGTTTCACCTGCAAATTTTCCTCTTCCACATTACCACAGTTGTCAAATTGGGATTAGTCAAGCTGAGGATGTACAAGTGGATAAATGGTTTTTTTTGGGTGGGTCAGGGCGCAAAAACAACACCAATATCAACAGTTGCAAAGAAGGAAGCTGCAGCAGCCACGAAAATTGCAACAGGAACAGTTACTGTCAAAGGAGGCACAACAGCCAAAGTGGCAGCAACAGGTGGAGGAGTTTCAGAGGAAGAAGCAAAGGCTTTGCTTCGACAGTCAGGACCTATCAAGAGCCAGGATCTTGTTGCCAAGTTTAAAAGCAGACTCAAAACCCAAGAGGTATGCTCATTATCTCTAAGTTCCCATTATGTTATATGTTTCATTGGTGTTCCTCAGAAGGTGCCTGTCTCTCAATACGATACAATGCTTCTGAAAGAAAGGAAGAGACATGAAAATTTGCTAAAGAGACTGCTCTTAATGTTTGTCAGATGTAGTACAGACCTCTGGCAGGTGTTAAGCAAGGGATTATTGCCTTGTTCTCTATGTGTAATTTCCCAGGGCCCAAAATAGATTGCATGTTGATGGAAACGCATTTGGTGTGCAGGACAAAACTGCTTTTGCACAGATTTTGAAGAAAATATCTCGGATTCAAAAGACTGATGGTGTAAATTATATTGTGTTACGCGACAAGTGAAAATTGGGTTGTCCTTGATTCACAGGTCCTTCAACTATTGTAAAGGAAGGGTTAGATAGGAAGTGTAGTTCAATTTAGTGGTCTCATTTTTTCAGCTTGTACAGTGTAAATTGGTGTCCATGCCAAACAGGAGTCTTAAAGAGTTTTGCCTGTGTTTGTCATCAACCTTCTGAACTTTTCATGATGTGAGACATAATTGAGGTAGCTTGGGATTGTTGTTTAGGGAGCCTACATTATGAGCACTGATATGGTCATAACCTTGACAAATTCATCAACAACTTGCCCAATTATTTGTCATTCATGCCTTAGGATCTAGTTTGTTGCAGAATTACTCCAGTTCAAACAAGCCAAATGAGGGGGGACATTCATTTTCAGATTGCCCAGGTGCCATAATTACACCTTTATTTTTGGTGCTCTGAGGCCTTGTACTGTTGAGCCGAAAGGTGCTGAGAATTATTAAGTGAAGACACAACAGCTTTTGCTGGAGCAAGATTTACCTGAAGTTCAGCCTGATGGGCCACAAGTCATCAGTTTCTGCCAAACAGGTACTGAACAAGATCACTATCTGTTGAATACCACTATCATCTCTTCTTGCCCTGAACCTCTGGCCCTGAAGTTTGTCTGATGATACTTCAAACCTATGGCAGACTTTAATGGTGGAATTTGAAAACCACTAGGAAATAGTTGTGCTCTGGGATATGAGGGATCAAGAAGATGGTTCCATTGGTCCAGGTAACATGTAAACCAAAGCTTCACAACAGAGTGCCCACAAGTCTTTTGGCTCCAGGACTAGTTTGTAATTGTTTGTGTACCAGTATGCAAGAAATGAAGCCTGAAAGAATGCATCAAAATTCAACTTACAATTTGAGATGCCTGACTCTCTTCAAAGAGGCTAAGGTAAAATATGCCCAGATGGTGGAACCAGCTATTGCAAAGTAAGGCAATCAAATAGTCTTCTTATAGTAGTCTTGTGGCAACTTTGGCAGCCATTTATGATAGCTTTGGAAGGGAAAATACTGGTTTGTTATTTCAACAGGTTAAAGGATTCCCCATGTTCTGCAAGCATTCTTTCTCCATGCCTTGCACCAAAGAGGTGACATGCCACTGGTAAAGAGTTGAGATTTCAATAAGGGCACTTCTGAATAAGGTCATGTTGGAATACAAACCTGAAAACAATTTATCACTACAACTTATGCTTGAAAAGGAGTCCTCATATTGCAATATTTCCCAATCCTTTACTAGAAAATGACAAAGCTTCCCCTCAGTTCTGCCATGGACTCAACCTAACATTACATGTGCACATAGGGTTGCTATTATTACAGGCAGTTAAAAAGTAGTGCCTGCCCTCAGCCTGATCCATTTTTTTTCAAAGATGGATGATGTCTTTACACATTTTGGACCCATGTAATGCATGCACATTTTGGTTTGTAATGGGCAAAAGCCCAAAACATGCATGACAGGACCGAAAGTGTGTATGGGCAGTACCAAGATGTGTCTGGGCATCACAACACAAAGCTTGGACAGACAAAAGTGCAGTCAGGTGAAAAAAAGTAGTGCTGCCTGCAATAACAACCATGTGCACATCTATAACATTGCTACACCCTGGGGTATTGGTACCAAATACCACTATGTGAATAATGAGAACAAATGTCAAGATGCAAATTCAGCCTATCCAATGGGCATGACATGCAAGTTGCACTTACACCATGGGGCATAGTAATGAAACACAAAGTATGTAATAAACAGTGTGAGCTTTTTGGTGGCGATTTTTCACCACGTGATGAAAAAAGAATCAGAAGAGAGTATTCTGTCACAGATCCCCCTGTCTTTAAAGAAGAAATTAGGCAGTTCTTTTTTATTTTCTTTTTTTTTAACTCAACATTTTCATCAAATTTGATACATAGCTTTTTAGTCTTGGTGTAGTTTGCAACAGTTGGCACAGTTTTAAAAAAAGTGTAGCTAGTTAATGCTGACATTGTGCTACAACATAAAAACCTGCCAGGAATTTCCCAGTATATTGGGAGGGCATGTTACCAACCCCTCTGCTCCAAGAGGAGACACTTTCCGTTTTTGGGGGGCAGGCATTTTGTTTTCAAAATGCCCACGTAAATTTTGTTTAATTTTGTTTAATGCGATACCCGGCGGGCTCCAAAAGGATAGCCATCAAATTTTATTTTTTTTACTGTGATATCCAGAGGGTACCCACCAGGTATCACAATATAAAAAATAATTTAAAAACTTACAGCGCCAGTTTTTATGACAGGTAACTCCCTGGGGCTGGGGCATTCCCAAAATAACATGCTTTCAAATTGTTGGATAGCAACATCCTATCCTATGAAGCTACTTTCTCCAATTATTTTGAGTTTAGATATTTGTGTTTCATGCATTTAACTTGTGGTCTCTAAAATACTTTAGTTAAGGACGAACAGACCCTTGTACCACTCACCCAACTGGGATCATCTTCAAGGCTCCAAGGGATACAATTCATTTTTTTAAAGTTCTTTTAAGCCACTAAGAAACACAGCTTTTGAAAAGAACACTCAATTGTGAAAAAATCTTATTGATTCAGGTGTGAACTCAAGTTTAATTGGCCCCAAGTGATTAAGTTTTGAATGTGACATGGTGTTAAGATTTGGGGATGTGAAAGGCCAAACAAAAAGGCCAATATGATTAAGAGGAATTGATTGGTTGAAAACCGCATTTTTTATTAGTTGCTATGACAAAAATCATTCTAAATTTAATAATTTTTTCTCTATTGGTCCAAAAATTGCAAAATGATCACCCTACACATTGCCTCATCAAGGGCTTTTCAACAATACCAAAAAATGCAACAAGGGCCCCATGGTTTGAGAGGGTTAAGGTGTGGTCACAAAACAAAACAAACACCCATGTTCATATATATATATATATTAATAACCCCACAAATGGAATCATCTTCAAGGCTCTAAGGGTTAGAACCAGTGCTGGCCGGTTATCTGAATGGGCGTGTTAGAACTGCCAGTTCCGGTTTTGGGTATTGAAACTCAGAACCTGAACCTGAGCTTAGTATAAGATCCGGATGTAGAACTAAACCAGAGAACCACTTTATGTTAAGAACTGCCTTTGAACCAAGATCCTTCTATCCGGCCACATTTTCAGATTGCCATAAAACTGACACTGACATAAGTAGCTCTCTTTCGTCCGGTTCCGGTTCCTTCGTATGACCATTTAGGGTTTTCATTTTGTATCGCCTCTTTACACTCACCCTTTCAGATTTTTCCAAGTTCTTTTCACATTTCTTCTCTACCAGTTTTTTTCTTTGCTTCGTGGAGCTGTCGACTCGTCTTCATCAACTTGTTTTTGTTTGTTGCATGGAGCTGTCCATTTCTCTTCATTAGCTGCCTTGTCACCTTTGAGCTATTGACCAAGGTATTCTTTCCTATCCATGATACTATTGACCGGTAGGTCAATGTGTTTATTTATTTTGTGAAAAGATGTTTTTATATGGTTCAAATAAATCTTCCAATTTATTTGTCTTGAAACTTTTCAGAAACTTTTCAGAAACTTTTCGATTCTTCTTCTCCTACAACTTTATTTCAAGTGCAAAGATTCATTGTACTTTTTCTTTCTTCTTTTGCTCTTCCACCTCTTGCACGCTACATTGATTCATTTTTTATATTCTTCACCAAATATCTTTTGCAGTTTTTCCTCAAGTACACATTATACATCTTGAAGGATCTTGTTAATGAGGAGTTTATTATATATTTTTTCAGACCCACAAATGAAATTATTTTTTCTTTAATTTTTCAAGTTTCTTCTCTGCCATTTTCTTTGTTTAGTATGTGCAATTGTACATAAATCTCTTCACCAACTTGTTTTGTTTGTTGTGTGGAGCTAACCACTTTTCTTCATCAACATGCTTGTCAACCTTTGACCTTTCCAAGTCTTATTTCTATCCATTATACTATTGGCTGAGAGGGCGGTGTGTCTATTTATTTTGTGAAAAGTTGTTTCTTCATGGGCTCAAGTTTAAGTCTTTTAATCTACTTCTCTTGCACCTTTTCAGACTTCCATAGTACACATTTGTGAACTGATAGGGTTGTTTCTTTGTAGGCGGAGGACCTTTCCTAGATGTACCATTTGTTCTACAAGATTTCAAAAGGATTAGAACTTGAAGCTGCCATTTTCCATTAGGTAACTAGTAATCCAGATTCTACAGGATGACACCATTTTAGATTTTGCTGTTTGGTAAAATAGGAACTCACTAATCATGAGGGAATTTCAATTAAAAGAAATATGTGTTCATTGATTACAAACTCTTTTCAAGTGCAAAGACTCATTGTGTCTTTTCTTTCTTCTGCTCTTATAACTTTTGCACATTTATTCATTTTGGATATTTTTCACCAAAAATCTCATCTTATAATCATTTTTGGGAAAAATATGGGAAACTTTTGGTTGTTGTATTGAATTAGATACATTGGTCAGCAATGGGCAATGCTTCCAGCATAGAGTAGAACTCTTTTTTTTTATTTACTAACTAGGATACATTTTAATCCCAAGATTTTGCTATCATATTTGGTTGTTGTAGGTTGCACCTTTAAAAAACTTACATGAATTTCTAGGTGATCCCTACAACCTTGGGATGCATAGCATGATGCCCCATTATGTAGTGTCTACATTGCATTGCAATTGTTTTGAAGGCAAATACATCCTATCATCCTTATGTGAATTCAATTCCTTTGGAGACAAGTGATTTCTTCATGTACATTGTCGTATAGTTAGATTTTGCATTGGATGTAACCTAGTTTTTATACTTTTCAAAGTTCTTTAATACAAATTTATTTGCAAGTACATGGAGATAATAATTTCAAGGTTCCTAGTAATCACAACAAAAGACCTTACTTGCATGTAAATAGATGTCATATTTGTGTCTATGTGTTTGTGTGATACGTGTTGAAAAGCTCTAGGTTTTAGGTTTTGATGCTCAAATGTGACTATATGTTGGATATGAATGTAATTAGGGATGACATCAACAAATGCCATTCAAACCTTTAGCAGACGAGGTTGAAGATGAGGATGACATTGAATTTATATCTAAAATTGAAACAATTGGATCACAACTAGCATCCAATCTTGATCTAGATGCAAATTGGGCCCTTCTTACTCCACAATTCCTAGTAAATCTATCAATGTGGTACCCTTTTCGTCACGTGTCAAATTATTGGGCCTTTTTTGTTGTCAATGATAGTGCAAAGATCAATTCCATCAATCCTCAAGTTATGAGGTGTATACTTTGTCACCTTACTCCCGTGAATGTGGATTCCAACAGGAAGAATAAAGGGCTTATAAGTTACAACACATGGTATGGGACAAGTGCTTTGAAAAAACATATTACTGATAAACATGTAGAAGAATATAGGAGGTGGAGTTCCTATGAAAACTAGATTTGCATCATGAATCATCTTGTTTAAAGAGACCCTTGATTATCAAGATGCCATCTTTATTTGTTATGGGTGACAATAAGCATTACATTTGCAATCTAAAGTCTTGAATTACCAAATTTGGTCTATTGCTCAAGCCATCACAAACACATTAATGTTAGCTATCAAACAATGTATTTTAAACCAAACCCAAGGTTATTGGTTGTTGTCAATTGCTTTTGGTTCAACTTTCTCATTGTGCACTGTGATTAAGGTTGATGTGTGCAAGACTCAGGCCTTAAATCAGCCATTCATTCGAGGGAATTTTGATTTAGAATTACAAGAATTCAAGTTGAGAATGATGGGACAAGTTCTCAATGCATTGGGGCCTTTTTTGGTCTTCTTTGAGTCTTAGATTGTAGCCAAGGCACATAACATGTTAGCAATTATGTTTGATCCTTGTTTTAAAAATATGAAAGTTATATGGGATTTTGTGGGCGATTCACTTGCCTTTCGAATTGTGGCAGAATATGATGTTAAGATTGTGTATCCATTGTTGGTACAAACATACCTCCATTTGAACCTAGTGGAGGCACTTGTGAAATCAGTAGTTGTTGAAGATGATGAGAATTTCTTTGGGCAAAATATTTTTAATGATGATGCAATCATGTCAATTGTGAGAAATGAATTACATTTGTTTCATCGATTAAGTGTAGGCCCCATGGAAATCAAAAATCCTTTATGATGGTCGGCAAACCATGCAATGCAATTTCCACATGTGTTTTTTTAAGCTCGTCAAGTGTTTGGGATTGTGGGGTCTCAAATAGAGACAGAGTGGATTTTTAATGTTGCTAACATTATAACAAATCTCAAGGCTTGGAATTGATACCCTTAAATTGTCTTGTCTTGGTTTTCAAAAATTGGCCTAACAATGCTTGTGCTAGATGTGATTGGGGGAAGGCTAAAAATCTACATGCTTACCTACAAGCTGAACAAATCATGATCGAAAAGCACAACAAGATCATTGCAAAAAAAATCTTTTTGAAGAAGATTACAAATTTAATTGATATTCAAATAGGTAAAATTTTTCACAAATGTTTAATGTTCATTTTGTGTTGGTTTATATGGAGTTGTGTTTTGTTTACATGCTAATATTGTATGGGTGGAATTTTAGAATTTTGATTGATTATTGGTTGGTTTGGAATTAGGGAAAAACAACATGGAAATGTTCATTGTTGGTAACTAGGCAACAATTCCTTTAACTTATCATGGAGGTTACAAATATTCTTCAACATTTGATTTGTATTTTATCTTTCATTATATATATATATATTTTTTTTTCAAAAATTATGTGCATGTTTCCTTTTCTTCAATAAGTGATTTCCAATGACTTTATTTGTTTTTTTTCTTTGTACCAATGGACACCAAGTAGAATTATTTATTTTAAATGTGACATTAATATCTGATTTCTATTTTCATAAATGATAGCCCTATGTGTGCCTAATTTCTTTCTAACACCAATCAAGTAGAATTTGTTTCAACTTGATATTGATTTTTTATTAAATGAATGACCTAATCCAAGAACATTTCATGTTTCAATGTATTTCAATTTTTGAATTTCTAGTTGGAAATATTATTATGATCAACAAAAAAAATTAGAATGAAGTCCCTTGTCTTTGATCAACTCATCAAAGGTAAAAGAAAAAACATTTTTCATGGCACTTTATTCACTAACCCTAAAACCAAACCACAACTCGAACTGTTGCCTTTTCAAACATTTAAAAATCAACTACCCAATAACTAGTACATTGATTTGGAAAGACATTTCATTAATTGTAATTGTAGGTTTTACTATATGAAAAAAAATGTTTAGAACTGCATCTAGAGGTTCCAAATAAGTTTTTAAATTTACTAAACCCTACCCACAAGTTCATTTGAAAATCAAAGGATCAGCCACCTTGGTTCAAATTTTAATTTCCAAAAAACACTTTTCAAAGCTTCAAAAGGCATGACATTTCAAAAACAATCAATTTTGAAACAAAATTCTTTTTGGCCCAAATGTGAATTCAAGATCATTTGCCCCAAGTGTTAAGGTTTGGAACATGAAAAAGTTTGCAAACATAAGGGCCAATGTGATGAAGAGGCATTGATTTGTTGGAAAAATCAAATTTTAAATTTTAAATAATTTTGAATGATTTAAGTTATTATAAATTCAATAACTTTTGTTCAATTGGTCCAAAGTTTGTGAAATGACCACCAAGCACATCACCTTGTTGAGAGCGTTCCAACATTATTAAAAGTGTAGCAAAAGGCCCCATGGTTTGGGAGGGTTAATATGTGGTCACAAAACAAAACAAAATAAATGCCTATCTTAATATATATAATATAATAATAAAGAATGATGTTTAGCTATATACGTTGTTCAAACCTACCTTTTTCAACCCTCTCTACTTAACCCCTTTTCACTATGCACATCGACATGGACATGAAAAAACACAAGTTCAAAATAATGATGAACTATTGGATGTATGGAAACATAATAAGAGCAATAAGAGGGAAAAAAGAAGAGGGGAAAATGGGAAGGGCAAGGGTGATTTTGCTAAGTTTGAAATTAACAAGGGCATTACACTTATATTATTAATTAATGTTTGGAAGATTGGTAGAATCGCATCACAACAAAATCTTGTTTCTTATTTTACCCAAAGCATGATCATAAGATGACAATAACATGTATCCCATATGTTTAAATTAACTAATTAACTTAATCATGATTCATACATTGTCTCACTTAACCATTCATGAAAATGTAATGTCCTATTTAGTTTGATTTTTCAACACAACCTACATAGTTTATTTTGATAAGTTGATTACATAACATCAAGTACATGGGAATGTGGTCACCACCAATTCACCTATTGCAACTAAATATTACATTAATTTTTATTGTAGTAAACTACAATTTATTTATTTTATTTGCCTTGTGTCCCATGTCATTTATAATTGGTGTTTGCATGTGTGCATACTTTCAAAAGTATGAACAATATTGTGCAAACAATATAATTTTGTTCCAAAGCATCCATGATCACACATGTGATCATTATATATCAATAACAACATGTTGTGTTCATTATTTATAATCACACATTTAAGAACACCATGTATTCCACTACAATTAGACAATCTAGGTGCAAGGATAATAATAAGAAAACAATAATTTAATTAAAACTCAATTTATTCCTTAAGACAACACAATTGGTATGAATTTGAGACTTAATAGGGCATTCTAAAATGAGGTTTAATTACCTTTTATAGTGTATATTATACCTATCTATGACATACATATCATCGTTCATCATGTAAGAAATTATTTCCACCCATCAACTTGATATCATCTTTTGATAATTTAAAGAACATGTTCAATGTGTTTTATGTTTTGCATCATGATGAATTGAATAACGATCATTCCATTTTCATTTAATTGTTAAAGAAAAATGAAAGAACTTCAAAAAACACAATTTAAATGATTGTCAAAATTATATTGTTTCACTATCTATTTAATTATAAGAGAAAATTCATCCCTTAACTTCATTTTTTTTAATCCCATAGTCTATTGCTTGTTATTCAACCAAGTTGAGGTTTAGGGAAAAAAATCAAATCCTAATTCATGCATTTTGTATGATGAGTTGAAAATGAATTAATTGTTGAATCATGACATGAAAGATTTTTTTTTTTATAAATGTAGACTTTTTGTCTCTATCATGTTAACAATAGCTTTCATTTAAATATTGAAAATTAAACTAAATAAACCATGAAGCTTCAAAATTCATGCATGAAAAGTCAATTTGAATCTATGCATTTTCCTTATTAAACAATTCAAGATTGAAAATAGTAAGTTTTTAAATGGTAAAAATTCAAGATGCATGTCATATTTCATAATGTATAACTTTAATTTTTGCATCACTAAAATATGATTATGAAGTTTATATTTTCTTTCAAATTATTTTCTCAAATGGAGAAAACTATTAGCTTGAAATCAACATAGAATAAATAATAAATAATTAATTAATTGAAACATAACAACATGTGATTGACAAATCTTGGAGCAAGGGAGATTTGCAAATGGTTAGTTACACAACATGGATAATTTTACACTTTAAAAGAAGTGTTTACAAATATGTAGAATATATTTCATTATAGTACATTCATTTGACAATGTAGCCCAAATATGAAAATCTTGAATCAAAATCCAAGTTTTGCAAGGACTTGCAATTTTGTAATGGAGTTCCATTGCTTTCTTTATTTTGTATGCCTATATTCTTATAGGGTAATGATTATTCTTGAATTTGTAGAGTTTCATTCAAATTTCAAAAAATTGTTAGGTCTGTTATAACCAATTACTAATGCACCCTTGTGTTGTTGGCCCAAGTGGGATCATCTTCAAAGCTCTAAGTGATATAACTTTCTTATAAAAAAATCAATATTTTTAAATAGTTGACTTCTAAAAAAAACTAAATTATGACAAAACCTTATTGGTTCAAATGTGAATTCAAATGTAATTGGCCCCATGTGTTTAAATTTTGAATGTGAAAAGGCGTTAAGGTTTGGGATATGAAAGGGCAAATGGAAGCACCGATGAAGAGGCATTGATTGGTTGAGAAAAAACCAATTTTATAGTTTTAATTATTTGCAATAATAAAAATATTTCTAAATTGAATAAGTTTTGATCCATTGGCTCAAAATTTGCAAAACAACCATTGTGCACATCGCCTCATCAAGAGATTTCCAATGGTACCAAAATACCAACAAGGGGCCCATGATTTGGAAGGGTTAAAGTGTAAATACATAACAAAACAACATTTATTTTCATACATAGGTAGTTTTAAAGTATTTCATTGCATGTGATGTTTATCTCAACAATTGTGGATGTAACATCATCAAATGTTCAACTCCTTTTTAAGAATAGGATAAAACTCATGGGCAAAGATCATAAATTTTGTAGCAACTTATGTGACCCTAAAGTTGGATGGAAAGCTTGTAATAAATTTATGATTTTTTCATCTCTATTATCTCATTGATTAGCAATCAATTTTTTCATCAAGTTATTATTTCATTGTTTGGCAATCAATTTCCAACATAAGGAATACAAGACCTTAAGGAAGCAAGATGTTTAATGAGGAAATTGACAACAAGACTAAATTTAAAAAGTTGAAGGTTCATGTACATTTTCATGCCTAGACATCAATAATGCACAATGTTACCACCTTTGCCTATGATGATTTAATCCATGGGTTATGGCCTTGGATAAATTTTAATAGAATGAGAATTTAAACATAAATACTTGTAGTATTCATGTCCATTATTCGACACAACACAATGTGTTTCCATCATGATGTGAACAAGAGAATTGAACTAAAATTACCACCACACGTTCATTGTGACAACCTTAAACTTAATTATTAGATTCACTGGTTGTAAATGATTTTTTTGAAAATGTTCAAAATATAAGATGATTTAAAACCTTTTTGCTATTGTCTTATGTTTGTGACCTTTAGGACATAATGTTGAAATTGAAATATGAAATTTCAATTTGTTAGCCCATAGGGTATTAATAATATTTACACTTTTAGTTGAAGATGATTGAATTAGTAGGTGTCAATATTGTATTCATGAATATTGTGTATCTTACAAATTGCCTTGTTAAATAATGTTGAATATCATTGTTCATCATGTGGTGATCATTAGGTGATCAACTCATGATGCATGTTGACAAACAAAAGACAAATATAAAAATATATATATCACAATTTCATAAACAAGAATTTGTGCAATTTGAAATTTTGAAAAAAAATATTTTAAAAAAAAGCCTAAGAAAATTATTTTATCTCCTTGAAATTGATTTTTAAAAAAGAATTGTCACAATACACCTTTTGAAAGTATAAATTTTTCACACCTTAACATTACATTTTCATGTGATTTTTCATGCTTTATGCCACCATTTGAATTTATATTGAATGTGTTGGTTTATTGATATAAGATGAATTAATTTTTATTAAAATGAGATATGACAAGATCACAAGTGTGTTGTTCAAACATAACTACAATATTTTTTTCAACATATTAATTTACATAAATGGTGGGGTTGTTGATAACTTAAGATGAAAAACTCAAATACATTTTTCTTGTTGTCACAACCTTTATTTTGTTAAATCTGAAATTTTTAATTAAATATTTTTATTGTCATTTTATATATGATAAAAAAAAAAAAAAAACCATTGAGTTTTGACTTTCAATCTTTCTTCAACAAATAAAAAATAATGAAATAATATGTATTGGAAAAGTCTATTTTATAATTTATGTTTATGAAGATGAATTTGTGAATGACATGTATTACATTATTTGTGTCACAATCCTAACCTTGGACTCCCAACCTTGAAGCTAGGGTAAGACAAAGGAATTTGGTTAAATACAATATCAAGGCATAACACGACTCAAACACACTCCAAAATAGATCAAAAGTGTGTGAAAATACAAATGGGGAACCTTCAATAATCCTAAGTGCATTCCCATTTTGGGAATTTAAGAATCTTGAAGACTTAATGCAAGGTTTAAGGGATCAAAGTTCATTCAAATTTAATAATATTTATATTATTGAAAAGCTTTTGAAAAAGGCTACAATAAAATGGGTTCACATGCTCCAAATATTGTCATTTCCTAAGTTGTAGAAATGAATTTCAAAAGTTGGGACAAAAATCAAATGTTTTCAAGTGTTTGTAAGTGTTCAACACTCAAAAAGTGATTTCAAAAAACAAATTGTATTCAAATTGGAAATGTGATGTACAATATTCGAAAAATCTTTTCAAGATCTATAAGAAAATAGAGTTGTACTTCCCATTTTGCTACATTTTGAAAAGGTTATGGTCACTTGGAATCTTAGGACACCATTGTTTCAAAATATGGAATGATTCCCAAGAGTTTTAAAATTTTGTCACCTTGGTGTATGTCTTATGACAACCTACAAATTATACTTTAATAAATATCGATCTCTTCCTTGAGTTCGGGCCATGGTGAGTCCAATGTGTATCCAATGTTAGTCCATGAACTAAAATTGGCTCCAATTGCACTAACTACCTTTGTTTGGTTTATGTAGTTAATGTGACCAAAAGGTGAATGTGAAATAAACTATCATAATCTTATACCAAAACTTTTGTGTCACCCTCTTATTTTAACATAAAGAGCTAGGGGACACATCTAAGGCTTTTAGATCTTACACACATCACCATATCAATTAGGTTACCTCAATACCTAATGGCAAAGTTTTAGGGGCACAACAATTTGTAACATTTTAAAAGTTATTATCATTTGAGATTTTTATTAGATCCCCATATATTTGGATGTGTATTGATTTTTTGAAATAACAAGCATTCTTAAAATTATCTTTTAGGAATAAAATGAACATAATGTGAATTTGGATGGCATATCTTCCTTGACATGTAATGAAAGGAAATTGAAGTAAATATGTTTTTTGGTGAAAAAAGAGTATTAATATTGATAAATATAATAACATAACATGTTTAAATGAATTACTTAAATGCATTTAAATATTTAATAACATAAAAGAGATGTGTTTCTAAATTAAAAATAAATTTGATCTTAACAAATCCATGTTAAATGTATTTTATGTTCAAAAAGAAATCTAACAAATAACATTGGATGAATGTTTAACATGTCAACACTTTTTTTTCAAGATTTTGGATGTCATATATGGAGTTTAAAATTGGATAAAATTTTTAGCATTGAAATTTTTTTTAAAAATGGCATAGTACAAATTATTTGACATTCATGATTTCAAAAAAAGGCTTAAGAAAACACATTTGGCAAATAGTATGAAGAATGAAAAAAGTCAATATGAGTTTTTTTTAAAACAAAATTTCAAGGGATCAAATGCTAAAATTTAAGGACTTAGATTAAATATAAGATTCCTAGGTAGCTTTCTTTAAAAACCAAAACTTCATACATAGGTTTGAATTTGGAGTTTAAAGATTCACAAAATTACATACCATAGCTTAAGGTTAGTTTCCACATTGACAAAATTATGAATGGTTAATTTTTATTTTTAAAATTTTAGTTTAATTTAGTTTAAATTATTATCATTTCTTAAAGTAGTTTAGCATGAATTTGTCAATATGAATAATGAAATTATTTAGATTGTAGCCTATAACAATTCTAACATTTGAAAACCTCAAGGCTTAGCTATGAAGTTTGTTTCAATTCATTTAAAGGATTTTCAATGACAAAACTAACCCTAGGGTAAGGTATACAGTAAACTCTCTCTAAACTAATACTGTGTAAACTAATATTCTCTCTAAACTAATATGCGGGCACATGCCCGTGGCAGGCCTCATACCTAATATAATAATTCTCCATAAACTGATATTCAATATTTTTTTCCGATCCCATAGCATTTTATAAACTAATACATCATACATATGGCACCAACCCAATGTATTCTGAGAGTACCCAGAGTGCAGCTTTGCACAATTTCACTTTCTGCCAAGATTTCTACCATTCATGTCATATGATTTTCTACGTGCTTCTTTGATCCTCCACCAAGCTTCACAAGGTTTCGTTACCTTCCCAAATGATCCATGACCTTCTACTAACTTCCATGACCTTCCATGCTGCTCTGGCAGGTTCTGGAATGATTTTTGTTACCCTCCATATAATTTGTGTAAACTAATATCTTCCAGCAAGTCCCAAGGATATTAGTTTAGAAAGAGTTTACTGTATGTAGAAAATTTTAAAAAAACAATGAAAATGAGATTGAAGCCAAAAGAAAAATAATCTCAAAGAATTTTAATGGTGGTGGTACAAATCATGCATTTAAAGGGAATTTAATCAAAGGGATAGATGGCAAACACATTTCAACACAATGTTATTAAGCGTTAAGAAATTAAAACATGCAAATAATCATAATCTTAGGATTCATCCTAGGAAAGACAAACCTCTTTTCTTATGAATCTTGAACACTGTGTGAACCATGAATGAATGGGACAAGTGAATTTTAAGCTATAATTTCAAGCTATAATTTTTGGCCAATTTGTAGACTTTTCATGTTTGTGATGCCAAAATTAGAAATGGATTTTCACACACACCTAAGCTTGTTAAAACATATTGATCTAGTAAACCCCAATCTTGAATTGCAACAAAATAGTGAAAATTAAGGTCATGTTCTCTAGTGTTTTGATTATACCAAAGCAAGACGGGGTGCAAAAGGTTCAAGAAGATTATGACAAGGCAACATTTTTCACAAACACCTTTTGGTCACATAAATTGTACAAAACCAAATAGAGTGGTCAATGGAATTGGAACTAATTTTAATTCATAAATTAATCACAAGCTCACACATATTCACAAGATTCACCATGGCCTAAATTTGGGACTTGAAGCACCACCCTCCTCCACATAATATATTTTGTAATTTTACACAACAATCACATTGAGATGGTCATTTTTCTTGGAGTTTTGAAAGGGAATTTCCAAATTGGCACACTATGTGTCCTACATATTTGAAACATCATAACTTCCATTTAGCAATCTAGATTATGAATGATTAGTCTATTTATGGCATTGGAAGAAACATATTTAATACATCCTAGCATCATTGGTTGGGTTATAAATCAGCCTGCACATACCAAAGTTGGTTGGCTATTGTTTATAAAAAAACAATTACAACATCTAATAATTCTTGTCCTATAATTTTTATAAGAGTTTCCAAATTTTATAAAAGTTTATTACATTTTATAATCGAGTTTGTTACAAACATTGTCATCATCATAGGCATATGGACATGTTTCAAAAATGAATGATAAGAAGAAGAATGTTGAAAGATGTTTAAATACGGAACCTATGCAAATAACTACCACATGTAATGTTTGTATTTTCTTTGCCAAATTTGGCAATATTTTTTTGAAGGGAAAATAATTCAAGGACATGATTGGAAAACAATTTTAATGTAAGATCATATACCTTCAACTACACAAATATGTACAATATTTTTTACAATAAAAAAAAAGATCTTGGATAAATTTTTAAATCATAATTTTTAAATCATTATAATTTCCAAGAAAATATTTTTAACTAAATAAATTGGAAATTGTACTTGGAAACAAATCAATTATTTTCTTAGCATCTTGTCTTTCCATTTCATGGTCATTTCATTTTATTATTTATTTCTTCATTTTTTTATGAATTGAATAATCATTAATATCAAATTGTTTTCTTATTGTTGTTACACTATTACAAAATGCGTCCTAGTTCGTTTTGGGTTTCACTAGATTTTGAATGAATTTGGACATTTTTACTTAGTGAAATTCTTTAACCCCTTCATGAATAGGAACATTTGTTGCGGACAATGACTTGTTTCACTAGTACCCAATGAAACAAGGTTACTTTCAAATGAAATAAAAATTTACCAAACCATTCACTTGTCAGTTAATTAACTAACCAACAAGGAAATCAATTAATATTTAATTATTTAAAATATAATATTATTGATAATTTCATGATTTTTAAAACCTTATTTATTGACATGTGTCACTACCTAGGTTACGTTGAAAACTTAGCTTAGGTAGGTAGGTAGGCCACATAATAAACCTAAGCGCCTATTTTAAAAATTCGATAGGACAATATTCAGTCAACATACCATTGTTGACCACACATAACACCACCCATGAGGTTTGAACCTTCGACCTTTGGACTGGAAGCAAACACCCTTACCATCGAGCCACCCCACTTGTTGTAAGAATAGGTTACATTACATTCTATTTATCAAATACTTTATTTTAAACATTACAAAAACATAAAATTTGAAAATTCATATCTTATTGAGATTTTATTCAAATGAATGATTTGAGTTTACTTTTTAAACAAATTCAATAATGTACATAATTACATTTATTTCCTTTTGAAAGTTTTAAATCATTTGAACAAAAAAAAAGTTGAATATCATTATTCAATAACATTTCAATGACCATTCTTTTGAAAAAAAAAAAATTTAATAAATGGATTTTGTTTTGTTAATATAATAAAACTACCTATGCTAAGTTACTTTCAATTATTATATGACTATTTTTCATTAATCTAAATTATTTCACCTTGCATTATTTATGGTTATTTATGACTATTTTCAATTACTTTTGGTTATTTTGGGATATTTCACCCTAGGCTACTTTTGGTTATTTTAAGTTATTTTTGGCTATTTTAACTTATTTCACCTTAGGTTATTTTCAACTATTGTAAGTTTTTTGGGTTATTCTATGTTATTTTCAGCTATTGTAAATTATTTCAGTTTAAACTAATTGTAGCTATTATAAGTTATTTTTCACTATTGAAGGTTATTTCACCTTATGTCATTATTGGCAGTTCCAATTTATTATAGACTATTTCACCTTAAATTATTTTTTTCTATTATAAATTATTTCACCCTAGATTATTTTTGGCAATCATGAGCAATTCTAATAAATGGCTATTGGTTGTTATTTTATTAGTGTTATTAGTGGTTATTAATGGCTATTGGTACCTATTTTATTTGTGGCTATTAATGATTTTTAGTGGTTATTTTATTAATAATTATTGGTGGTTGTTATATTAATGGCCATTAGTAATTATTGTATTGTTGGCTATTGGTGGTTATTGATGGCTATTTTATTAATGGTTATTTTATTATAAATTATTGTTGGTTATTATATGTTATATTACAACTATTGGTGATTATTGTATTATAAATTATTGTTTGATATTTTGTGTTGTAATATCATAGGCTATTGGTATTTATTATATTGTAGGGTATTTAAAATTATTTTTCATAGGTTATTATTTTTTATTCTAAGTTATTTTTACCTTAAGTCATTATATTTTATTTTAGATTATTTTAAGTTATTATACTTAGGATAAAATAATTTATAATAACATAAAGTAGAATGATTTTGAATAACTTAAAGTAAAACTTGAAATAACATATATTAATTTAAAATAAAATATCATAAGGTATAGCCTAAAGTTAGTTTAAATTTAAAAGCTTATAATAAAATAATTAAGATACCTTAAGGTAAAATAATATATAATAATTTAGGGTATAATAATTTATAATAGCTTATAATAACATAAAATATAAGTTAGAATAATTAAAATAACTTAAAATAATATAGGGTATATCATAAAGTAATATAGATAGAATATTTTTAAAAACATAAAAATAAATCTATTTATTATAATAAACTATAGTAATGAATTATGTTAATTAGTAATGAAACATGATGTCTACATTGTGATATTATAGTGAAATAACTTTCACTAGGGTGAAATCATTCAAATGCAATGAAGTTATTTCACTTTTAAGGTCCCATAGTGATTTAAGTTAGTAGATTGAACCCCACTCTAATAGTAGTGTTATACCATTCACCTTCAAATATTTAATCAATCAAATCTTAGTTTTTGCACACATTGTTTAAAAGGGATAAATTAATTGCATTTTTTATGACAAAAAAATAATGCATTATTTGAATATCAATAACATTAAAAAAATCATTCACATATTAAAATGACCACGTTAGAAAAGTTTTATAATAAGACTTGAAAAAGTTCATTATTTTTACAAATTTTTAAAGTTTGTTCTAAATCCATTTAGTTTGATTCTAATTATTTTGAGCTTTCAAATCTGATTTCTTCAAAATTTTTACTATATTTACATCATTCACCAAAATGTCATTTATTTGACCAAAATAATGCATCTTTCAATGGGTGAAAGTATGATTGGGTGAACCCACTAAAACCACTTCAAAGAACAATCAAGAAACAAAAATTGGCCAAATAATATTCTTGGGCCCTTTTTCAAAAATGTTTTTGTAATTTATATTTTATTTTTTCATGTTTAATTATCACATGCCAAAGTATATGGCTTGAAGTTTCCATTAACATAAAAAAGGTAAAACTCATTACAAATTTGTAGTCCTTATTGATGTGGCCCCTTCAAGAATCAAGTTCTTAAAATTTGAAAATTCATAACTAAATTATACTTACTCAAATAATTACCCAATAAAAAGATCAAATAGAATACCATTTAAAGTACCTTTTTTTTAAAAATCCACAAAAAACCCCAAATCTTGTTTGAAAAATGCTCCAAACCAAAAAGTTTAAAGAAAATAACCACAATGCCATTCTTGAAGCTTTGTGTGAATGTAATGAACATGAACATCAAAATTTTAAATATTTTTTACATTGTTAAAGATTCAAAATCTATACAACCTACTTAATGTATTGAACAAATATTTTTATTAAAAACCTTTTTTTTACATGTTTCCTAAATTTTTCCAAAGTTTGATGGGGCTTGAAAAATACTTTCACCCCAATCTAAATTACATTATGGGCTTCCATTGCAAATTTATTTTTCATTTAGTGGTACAAGTTGGACTAAGAAAAGAATATACAAAAAAACAACAAAATATGAAAAAACAATAATAAATCACAAAAAGAAATTTTAAAAATAGAGATAAATGTAACCTATTTGAAATGTAGTAGAATAATGTTCCACATATAAATTTACATGTAAGAAAATAATTTGAAAAAAAGGAAACAAATGCAAGAATTTTTTTTTTTTGAAAACAAACATTGAAAAAATAGAAAAAAAATTTACTAAAATTTTAAGTCAACACAAAACGAAATAAAATAAATAAATAAACATGCTACAACAAACACATTCGAAAAACATCAAAGTAAAAAAGGTTAATAAATCAAGGAAAGTAAGAGAAGAAGCTCACAAAGTGCACCAAATGAATAATAGAACACAAATCAAATAGGTCAAAAATCAAAACAATAGAATGAATACCATGTAAATTAGATGAAAGAAAAATAAATTTATTCTTAACTAATTGAAAGAAAAAAGTGGCAAAAAAAACATTAAATAAATTGAACAAAAAAGTAATTGAACTGAATATGGAACATTCAAAGGAGGGTTTGCTACTCCTAGGGTTTCTGGAGCTTGAATGGTGATGGCAATGCTAGCGATAGCTTTGGTGTTAGTACAACCATTGCTTCCTTATGCTTAGTATTTAACATTGTGTAAAAAGAATAATGAAAGAAAGTCAAGTAAAGAGGGATGAAGAAGGACAAAGGGGAAAAATTTGTATGCGGGCACTTAAGAAAAAGGAAAGAGGGGTTTTAGGACCCATGTTCAATCCTAGTTTTAATAAAAGAGGATTGTTGTAAGTTTAATTGTAGTTCCATTAAAATTGCTTGTCGGTTTAATTTTTGGATTTTGGGGGCATGACAAGTCATGTGAAAGCAACCACTTTTTGGAACAAAGGAGGATGATGATGACAACAACACCAACATCAACATGCAACAAAACAATGAAGGTGAAAAGGCCAAGGGAGGGTGGGTTTTGTGTAATTAAATTATTTTGTGTTGGGGGTTTTTTTTTTTTTCATTTACATTTCTATCAAGCCCAAAAAAAAATTTATCGCCAAGAATTTGGTTGTTACCTACAAATTAAGCACAATAGAAGATTTTTGCCACAAATTGAAAGATTTTATCACAGTTTTGGTTTTTCTTAGTTTTTGTCATAGTTTGAAAAGAATAACAAAGGAAAAAGAAGAAGTAGAAATCAAAAAATGCATTGTGAATGTATAAATACATAATGGATAGTTATTAACCAATCATATTTTTCTACAGTTTTTTTTGAACAAAGGATTGAGTCAATGGTGTTTTTATATTATTGAAACTAGGTGTTACTTTAGTTGGGTAGTCCCCAAAAAATAAAAAATAAAAAAAATTGGGCCCCTAATCTTTGCACAATAGTTTTAAAAAATGTATAGGTGTGTTAAACATAGTAAAGTAGGGATGATGGTGTCCAAAGTTATGGCAAAATTAAGGTTCAACTATCCTTTGAAATAGGACTTGTTTATTTGTGATGGTTTTTTATATTTTTCCTTTTGATCTGCTTGGTTTTGTGTGGTTAATTGTATAGGTTTAGGATTGTCAAGTTGAAATAGGTAATTTTTATAAAATGGGGTTTATTTGCAATTGCATTCCTAATAAACCTTTATTTGCATGGGCACAAAATGTCCCATGTCCTTTAATTCATCATGTTTCATTGAACCTTGTAGGTCACATCGCCCATTTGTCCTTTCACACACCACCATAGCCCCATTTTCCACCCCCTTTCCTATGCAAGCCACACACCACCCACAAATCCCCATACCATTTTAACAAACCACACGCCACCCATTGGTTCCCTTTACCAACCTCCAACCTTTTATGTAAATATGAAACCCCAAACCAACATTTTCCCAATCCAACATTTTTCCAATCCCCTTAAATAATGCACATGTAGGACTTTTCCCCTTTTCCACTCTATTAGCCCCTATAGTTCATCGTGATTAAACCCCCCAACCTACCCCCATCTTCCCAACATGTTTACAACCTCCACCTAGAGCTTCTTGCCCCACTTGTGGGCATCAATTTACCCTTCAAAAATTAACCTATCACCAATGTTTTTATCAAACATCCAATCCATATTATTTAAACCTACATGACCATTTCGACCCAATACCTTCCCTTACTCCCAATCCTCTTGCATCAAATTGGGCTTGGGTTGGGAACATTAAATGTCCTTGGGTCTTTCCATTTTAGCTTTCGCTGTCATCAACTATACAATCGAATCCCTTTCGCTTTATGAAGCAATGCATACATGGCATTTTGTTATCCATTTAATAAGTTGGCACAAGACCTTTGTGATGTGGTAGCTTGCATTTGCTCCTTTTATTACCCCAACAGTGTTTTGTTTTGCCCTTTTAAGGCGAGGTGATTAGGCCTAAGGAAACAAGGATCCAAGACAAACATTTTCTAGCAAGTGATTATTAAAACCTACACAAGGAATTCTATTTACGAGCCCAAGCTTTTACAACAAATTCAAACTCAATGCCTCTTACCCAACATGATCTTTTAATTCATAAACACCTTCTTTGTAGTTTAATTCTTAGAAGTGCAAAAAAATACTCTTGAACAACATGTGATTTGGCACCATTTTCTCCTACACCCACGTCCTTTGACACCACCTTAATTTTCATCCCTTTACATTGTAAATCAAACAAGTTTTTCCTATTTTTTTGGAAGATTATGAACTAAACCTAGACCTAAACTTTCATCTGATTCTTTCAAGCTAACATTCTAATGCATGTTGAATTTATATGTAAGTGGTCCTTTTGGGATGGTATTTGAACACCTTTGAGATTATTTTCACCCATAAGATTTCACAAGTGGATTTCCACAATTGTTTCAACTTTGGTTTCATATCACATAAGGTCACATTCCACATATTGCACATATCCTTGGGGTAGTTCGCCTTTTAACCATGACCAATCCCTCATGTGGAGTTTGTCTTGTTGTCGTAGGAGGAGAGTTGTATCGATTCACAAGTTGTGTTTTATGTCTTCAATTTCGTGATGCCTTTGCAACACATTTCTCCCCACACCAATTCAAAGTAGCAACCAAAGGTGGATGTGAAATAATAATCCATGGCATTAAGTGCACCTTGGACCTTCACCCCGATTGGGTTGTTCTCTAGCTGGACATTGTTCTCATGCTTTCAAGTCAATGTCAAGAAGGGTCATATTTCAAGAAATTTGTGAAGCAAATGAGGACATCATCAAGTTATCCCCTTTGTTTGTGCATTTTATGCATATGAATGTCATTTGTTTTATAATCATTATAACCATGATGGCAATGTAATAGTCATCCCATTTGTCATGAGAACTTGTCAAGGTGATCTTTTGGGAAGGGAATTATTTGCCTTAGTTCACCTTGGGGCACTACATTTTACAACTAACCATTTCCTTTATTGTCTATTTCCATCCATTGTAGATCACATTCACATCATTGGCCCTCTTTCCATTGTATCCTCTACATATGAACATTTTCAAATTGAACTTGGTGCGATAGATATTTTTATTGAACCTAAAAAATGTTTAGCATGGTCTTCCTTTGGCTTGCCACGTGATTTCCATACCCCATCCTAGTTTAACACACCATCATAAGGAATTAGAGTCTTGGGGTTCCATTAGGCACCTCATCATTCAAACCATCCTTCATCAAAGATACCTTATTAAAAACTGTTTGACATGTTCACCTTCTCCCTAAACTAAGCAATGTTCAAGTAACCTTTGGAATTTGAACCCATTGTTAATGCAATGATCATTGTATCTATTTCATTGCACATCACCCTTTCCCACTTTCATAGATTCATTTGTTTTCTTTGTTTCCTTCCTCTTTCAAATGTTTGGACACCTCTTGGGTCCATGCTTTTTTGATAGCCTTCAAGGACCTCGAGCCCCATAAACAAGCCTTTCTTCTAATAACTCTAGGTGGCATTAGCTTCATGTTGACATCCACCATCACCCCAAAAGCCTATTTAGGGAATTAGGCATTTGTAGTTTCAATCATAATGGCTAGGTTCATGGTTGACCCATGTCCCTTCCTTTTTGAAGCCTTAATGCAAGTCAACAATAACACCTTCCCTTTCCAACAACACCTCAAAGTAGCATGCATGTTTATCTCATTTTGAACAATTCATTGGACAACAACTAGTTCATATTCAAGATTCCATTTTAGAACATTTGCACCATTATACCCTTTTTTAGCATGTTTTTTAACAACATACTTGAGGCCCATCATGCTCAAAATTTATCATGTTCTGGCTTTCAAGTGGGCGTTTGGTTTATAGTTCGATCAATCTTCACAACCTTTTGATTATCTTCCCAAATTTTCTCCATAATGATTTGGACATAGCTCGAACTACCACATTCTTCAATTGTAAGCCTTTTTTTTTTTTTTTTTTGTTTTTTTTTTTT
>Ga0209208_10000071_pt1 | contig 97073 bp, 71 predicted proteins | sample S1TSphfallax_3_FD_187694 | JGI IMG/M metagenome (GOLD analysis project Ga0209208, IMG submission 187694) | Host-associated microbial communities from peat moss isolated from Minnesota, USA - S1T2_Fd - Sphagnum fallax MG (SPAdes) (version 2) | ecosystem: Host-associated > Plants > Peat moss >... | reverse complement strand
ACGATGCTCAAAACGACAACTTGTACCCTTACGTGCATTTGCTGCCCAACAACCAGCTCTTCATCTTTGCTAATCAGGATTCCATCCTCTACGACTGGCAAACCAACACCGTCGCCGCCAACCTCCCTACCCTAACCGGTGGGCCGAGAAATTATCCTTCCGCTGGGAGCTCGGTCCTGTTGCCATTGTCCGGGTTCAACGGCTGGACAGATGCAGAGATCCTCGTTTGTGGCGGAGCCACGTACGGTGCATTCCTCAACCCTGGAGCTGCCATCCCCGCGACTCAATCATGCGGACGAATTGCACCTTTGGACGCGAATCCGGGCTGGGCGCTTGAGAACATGCCCTTGAGACGCAACATGGGCGACATGTTGCTCTTACCTGATCGCAACGTGCTCATCCTCAACGGAGCTGCCAATGGTGCACAAGGATGGGGAAATGCGCAGAACCCCGTGACAACGCCAGTGTTATACAATCCCAATGGCGCCGCCGGTGCTCGCTTCCAAACCTTGACGGCGACCGACATTCCTCGCGTGTACCACTCTACCGCTAACGTCTTGCCCGACGGCAGTGTGCTGGTTGCCGGCAGTAACACACACCAATTCTACACTTTGACCGGATATCTGCCAACGGAGTTGAGAATCGAGAGATTCTCACCACCTTACCTCGGCGGTGGTGGGCCGGCGATCGCCAACGCTCCGGGAGAATTGGCCTATGGTGCAGCCTTCACAGCCACAATCAACAATGGTAACCCCAAATTTATTGATTTGAATCTGCTCAGCGCTGCGTATTCGACTCACTCCTTCTCCCAGGTACTGATCATCTACACATCTGCAGAGAAGATCCTGCACCCTAAGTTCACGAAATCCCATTGAGTCTCAGGTTACGTGAAATTTTTCTTGCAAGTTTCCATCATGGTCTTCAAAAAGCTCTAGGTCTCCTGACACTGCATCGAGATCGTCCTTGTGCTGATCAATGCTTGTGCAAATCCATTCTTGTTAATTGGAAATTGGTGTTTTTTGTGCAGGGGCAAAGGCTGTTACAGCTTGAGACTGCAGCCCCAGCTGCTGTGGGAGGGGGTACATATACAGTGGCTACTACAGCACCACCCAGTTCTGTGATTGCACCTTCAGCTTACTACATGCTTTTTGCTGTGTCAAATGGCATTCCAAGCCAGGCACAGTGGGTTCATGTAGGTTAACCTAATTGGGTGGAATTTGAGGGCAAGACAAAAAAATTCTAGAGACTAGATCAATTACCAGCAGGATTATGCTGTTTGCCTTCAATTCTCAAGTTTGTTCCCAGGTTTGTCATAAGCTGCTCAAGACTCAACTGAGCACTGAGTTCGCATTTGTGGAGGTTAATATGATTCAGACAACAAGAAGGTGGGCTGAGGTCTTTCGAAGATGGATGGACATACATGGTCATGCTTTTGTTCAATGCCTCCTCAAATGGGACATGTGTGAAGAAGATTATGTACACCACTCCATCGCCCCCAACTAGTTCAATTTGATTTTTCGTCAAATCCTAAGTAGTTCAGCCTGCTCAACGATTTCACAATTTGCTGAGATTATGAGCTTGCAATAAAAATGGCAGATTCTACATGGTTCTGGGCAGCATTGAATTTTCTCATTGCTTCTTGAACCAAGTAGAAAAAGCTGCCTTGCAGGTACTCATGTGACAGAAACTTGAACCTGTGTAGTTTTTGTACTGTAGGCAGCCCCTCATGTGGCAGCATGCACAAGAAGCTGCTGCTCCTCCATTCGCTCCTTCAATTCTCCTCACACTAGTGTGATGGAGACTAGAGGACCCTTGAAGCTGCACGGACAGACAGACAGACATCATGTGCTGCTGCATGAAGAAAACAGAAATAAGGCTGGTGAAAGTACTTCTAGGATGATTTGAGTGGCAGTCTACATGATTGCAAGAAAAACTGTACTATGGGAATAAAAATCCTGCTGAATTTTTGTCATATGGATCATGTGTGAACTTCTTATAATGTGGATTCAAGATTGTATGATGAAGTTGAAAATTGTGAAGGATCAAAAAAACATTACATGATTGATCAATCTCAAGCCAAGGTATCAGACCAAATAAACTCAAAGGGTAGTGATGCTCTGCACCTACCAGAATCTGTTCAATTGGAACCAACTGTCATGCTTGCATCATAATACCAATACTAGTTCTTGCATTGGTATGTTTTCCTTGCTTTGTTCTGTATTTTCCCTACTGCTAGCAGTGCTGACCATCCACCAAATGTTTGAATGTACATGATCAGTCCTGTCTTGTGGCTAAGCCAGATATTGCCAGATAGGTTTGGGAGTGGTTTATAGCCTTGAGAACAGACATTGCACCATAGCACAATCCATGGCATTCAAGAAACTGCTGTGAAAACTTTAAAAGGCTAATGGCTCCTTGTGAACATTGTTAAAGTGTGATTCCTGAGGCATTTAAGCTCTTCGTGATGCAGCTTGCAATGCTGCTTGCTGATATTTGCAACACACTAACCCACAATCTTCCTTTTTCCTGTCAAGAGGCAGAATCCTACTTCCTCAATGCCTAATGAAGAATCATGCAAGACAGCTGAAGGTTAGCTGTGTGATTGATTCCTTCCCTTGTCTCCCTTACCTCCCCACTACCTCCAAAAATGCTCCTGCCTCAAAAACATGAAGATCACTGGTTACAGAGTACCAAAAACATCACTGGATCTTTCAAGCCAGTCTTCCATTTTGATGAGAGAGATCACAATCATCTGCAGAGTCACAAACTCTCACAGATGGTGAGCTCAGTCAGATGATCCCAGCTAAATGTAAACCATGAGCTGTAGGGCAAGCTGCAGCCATTCAAGGTTCACAATGATCTTCTCTCCAAGAGCTCTGGCATATTGTGGAACAAACAGGCCGCAATCACATTTTGTCAGTACAGGTCTAAACTATGCACAAGTCTATGTATGCAATTGTCACTTCTGGATCCACAAAAGGTACAGCCATTTAGTGCAAGAAATAGTACATAGGAGAGTGTAAAGGTATGTTTTGAGCTTTGACAGACATGGTGATATACATCAGATTTTTCCAGCTTGAGAGTAGTGCATTTTGTGAAGCTAATAATCACCGACATTCATGTGATTCTTGCTGACCTTGGGTGTAGACTATGGGTCACAATCAGTATGGAGTGCACCCAAAAAAACAAACTTCATCTCATGCGAATTTCCAAGAGATTGAATTCTTACACTATCCCAGTATAGTACCTGCCTATCCTTGGAGGAATTGAGCAGGAAGCTGCTACCCTAAACCTGAAGTGACTAGCAACACCACTACTAGAAACAGCAGAATTTATGAACAGAATTACAAATCCTTGGGGGCACACCCTAAGTGGTATGCAAGGACTTCATTGTCAGCATTAGTTTCATCTGTTTTCTTGTTTTGTGATTCCTTTGAATTTTGTGCTGCACTGGGGATGCGAGCAGGCCTTACTAAGGGAGGAAACAAAAGGCCAGATGGTGCATCATATGCCATCACGTGCTTACATTCACTGCAAAACCCAGCACACCAATATTCCACACCAGACATTACGATAGACGTGAGTACTGAACTACCACACAATTCATTTGGGATGATTAAGAACAATAATTTACACTCTCCTGTTCACAACTAGTGCTGTATATGAGCAAATCATAACTGTTTTTGACATGTAACATAATTCTGCATGTATAATCAGGTGCTGATACATGATGAAGCAACTGGCTTCTCGAGGAGTTGGGTTTAGGGGAAAAAAAAACTCACATGCATTGCTTTGTGAAGAGCAACCGGTATGAGTAAAGCCATTGCTGCACCACCCAAAACATTTGATACCAACACCCCAATGGATTACAAAAGCATCCCAAATACAAATGCTTGCACAGCAGGGACATTATTATTCAAAGTCAAATAAGAAACTATATGAGCCCTCACAAATCTTGTATTTCAAACCCCAAATCATTTGGTTGCGTAGCCCATACTAGCTCTTAAGCAGACAATGGAAGCTCCAAGAATATGTGGAAACATGATCTAGGTTTTGAGTGTCAATGCACAATGGCATGGGGAACAATGATGGTCATACAGGAAAACACGGACAAACGGAAAAATGGAACAAGAGGAATACATTTAACATCATCAAACAAATACAACACAAAATATTGACCATCCAACGTGAAAACTTGATGAAAATAGTTATATTGTCATACCAAAAGGAGCTCAAGAGTTGATGATTGATCTTGTTGCAAAAGTTGATATAGCACCATCACTGCTCGTTCCTGCCACAAAAGCCATATGATCACACAAATGTGAGAAGGATTCCGCTAGTAACAAAATTCTTGTTGCAGCCACATCCAAGATAATCAGTGTCCCAACAGTTTGTGACTCAACAGTTAGTTGCCTATACTTTCCACTGCAACATCCCATCCATTTCCCAGCCATTTCCTGGCTGCAATCAAATGACATTCTGGTGACAGAACCTAAAATCCTGCATGCAACTAAATTGTAAGGCACCACTAGGCTTTAAGCAGCTGACAAATGCGGATCTTCAATGGAAAAATGGTAAGCAGACTATATGAGCACAAACCGAGAGTTGTTGATGCAATTTGTGTTGGGATACACCCCATGCTTGAATGTGGCCTCCCCTCTACCATCACCACAAGACAAGATTTCAGTCTTTTCCTCACTTTGACTCTACTTTGGCAGGGCAAAGAGAGGAAATATCAATGTGTTGCAGACAGAAACTCCACAAAAACATGTAAGACAATCAAGGTACTGTTGGTTCCAGCCAAACAAACAAACAGAACAAGAATGAGTTCATGCAGAGAAAGGACAATAGAAAACCTATGTGAGTAAACATAAAACTAACCTCAAAATCTAAACCATCTTTACCAGAAGTTCTATACATATGAGCCCTGTACCATTACCATGAAAGAAGATTTCAACCTCTTCATTACTTGAGACTCAAACATTGACAGGACAAAGAGGAAACATCATTGTCATGGCAGACAGAAACTCCATACTCGCATCTTATGTATTGAAATTACTTTTGTATGAGTTGTGGCCAAACCAAAACAAAGATGACAAGAATGACTCAGGAAAAAGAAAAGGAAATGAGATGTCTTTATAACTACTGCATTAAAATTCTCTTACTTCCAATTTAATTAACCCTGAAAAGAATTGAGGGATGACCTAACTAAAACATTATGGATACTTCAGATCTGAAACCATAACAACAACCAATCAGCAAGCACTAAAAGGAAAAATCCACCCCCTTAAAAAAGGAGAAAACAAGACCACAAGACAGAAGTGAGGAGAAACATGAATGACAGCAACATTCATAGACTCTAGACAAAACTGTTCAGTCCAAAGACGGTGGTTATTGAACTCTTTACAAGGAAGTGCACAACAACATAAAAATCTTAGAAACCCACCTCATCTGGCGAGAATACTGCAATCGCGTCTGGGTACACGGAACCCGGAGGAAGCAACGAGATGATAGCTCTGAGAATTCCAGGTATAGTAACCTCCAAGACAGCTACTTTTTCACTAGACCTCAAGGAAGGGGGGGCTTCACCTCCAGCCAACTGTGATGTCAGAGCCATTCCCTTTCTTAGTGAGAGTGATGAATTCGCTGAAAGACTTAGAACACCAGTACTTGAATCAAACCTGGAATTTGAACCCAATCTGTTATTCATCCAGGCTAATCGAGCATATTGGGTGACAACCATTCCAGGCATTTCTGACTGAATTCGTCGTAAGACATCAGATAGAACTGGGCTTGAGGTTGCCGCTTGGTTTGATCCATCAGTCTTTGGTGTTTCTGATGCAGGATTTGAATTACTTTCAGTCACCACATCAGGGCCTAGCCCTGGAAAAAACCTTCTCTTTTGCTCTGCAAATGCCTTCAGAGCCAGCCTGCCACACTTCAGATTTTACACAGTGTTTCACTATTTGCACCTTCCTGAATGATGACATTACCATGAATATTACTGCCTGAATTAGGTACTATGGACACCTCATGCAACACAAAAATCCAATGTGCACAATGAAAGGTTATAGACACACAGGTTGCAATGATTGCCTTGAATCCACAAATGGGACGCCTTCTCAACTCTGCAGTACAATTCTTATATCTTTTGATCCATTACATAAAACTAGAGTTGCAGCCAAACACCTATACTATCTCTTCTGAGCCCATATGTGTCCAGGCACAAGCATATGAATGCAGAACTAATAATGCATTAGCCAAAGCACAAATATCGCTACATAGAAAGAGAGTTTGTCGAAGCATAGACAGGCTTCTTTGCATGTGCAAATGAGGTGCAATAACAGGTCTGGAGAAATGGAAAGGACCTGGCCCTGTCAAAGGCAGAGGCTGCCGCTTGTCCAGCAATTTGTCGTTTCCAAGCATAAGGAACAAGAGCTCCATCATGAGAGACGAGAGGAACTTGAAGATTCCAAGGTTGATTTTCTTCAAACCGTTGTTGTGCCCCATTTAATACTCCAGCAGCCTCCAGCTCCCGCCCTGTAGAGACAAAAAGCCTAACCTCAAAAAGACCAGACTTGAGCAACATCACCAACACCACCATATTACAATCAGACAAGACCTATTCCAGATTTCGTCACACTGAACACCAATCTGAGACATGCTACACCATTCTGAATCAAGAGCTTCAAAGTGACAACATCACAATGCGCGCACACCAGTACAAAACACTGAGCTCTTGCTTGCTCACAACCATTGACCTAATAAAGAAAGATCTTGGAACCCTAACTGTAACCCTAAACCCTAGACCCTGCTACTACGTCACACCACCTGTGATCGTATGACAGTAGAATCAGAAGCACTGAAACTCTACGAAATCATCAGAGCGACATCACTTGACTCGCCAGAGGACAAGTGTGGAGCAGTCTCCAGTTCTAGACATGAGTTTGTCTTCGAGAAAATTGGATCTGAATCCTTTCTTTTCTACTGAAGTGGGGATGGATGCCCACTATCCACCTGCTGCACTGGTAGCAATGGTTTTTACCTGTAGATTGAAGCTCGTCAAGAGCCTTTTTCATAAAGTCGGCGACTTTTTGGATACCATCGCTGGCTTTTTTGTTTCCGGTTTCACGACCTCGCATCGATGCAGCTGCATCAAGCGCTTCCAGAAGAAGATCTGCACCTGCCCTCACATCGGCAATGTGGCGGACAGCCCGTCCTAACCCCTCCAAGGCATTAGCTAGACGCACTGGGGGCGCTAGCTCACTCTCTTGGCTAATTGACATCGCCATTTTCTTGGGTCGTCCTCTTCTTCCTCCTTTCTTTCCTTCCTGTGCAACTGAACTCTCAAGCGGAGTCTATTCCCTGTTGTTTCTCGCCCCCGCTTCTATGCCTCCTCCACCAAAGTTTCAGTTTCATTGGTATTTCCAGGCTCTGTTTCTTTGCATCACATTGCGCCTGTTAAACCCTATCCTTTGCTAAAGCTTAAGTGTATTACGGCGATGACAATGATTCTGCAGCTGCGCTAACTTACAATGCTAAAGAGAACTAGAAACGCACTCCACGAGTCTCTGCGGGGAAAAGAAAACACTTACACCTGAGAGTCAAAACACCCAGAACTACAGTAGCAGCTCACGAGAAAGAGGGAAACCCCATACACAAATGCACCCATGAGCGGCCAACTAAAGCCACTGAATCGGACGGGCGGAAAACCTAGCAGTTTGTTGTGCTGTATTGAATGGAACTTTTTGGTGACGAATTCAGGTGCGGGACTTATGGCAAGATGCTTGTGAAGGTAATTGGAAAACTCCATGCTGAGACTTAGAGCATCTCCAGCGGTGCTCAGTATGTGACGCTATAGAACTATTTCTCACATCCACGTTTAGTTAAAACTATGACTGCAAATAGCCGGGAGACTACTAACAGCAAACCACCTGGACCAATCATTATGATTGGCGAAATTTGATAGAACTCAAATTTGATGTGACTAGTGCAATGGGTTCTTCCTGATGGTCAAAAGCTGCCCTTCTTGTTTGACTCCCAACGTAAAGGGAGTAAAACTATTTTCATTTCCCTGTGAGTCTAGGTTTGATGGGGTAATCATGTCCTCTGTTCAAGGCATTGTGCTCAAGTTTGTGTCGGTATCAAGCAAGCACTCTACAACTGCATTAAAAATGGGTTTTGGGTTTAGGGTTTAGGTGACATGGTGTGGCACATTTGGAAGTGACATGGAATTCCATGTTCTATAGGAGCTGTGTTGTTAATTATTGTGCTCGTGGTTTGTGCCCACATCTACCTAAACGATTGTGTCAATTTGTGAGGCTTTTCAAGGAATAGTTTGAATACTAGGGTGATTCCAATGACTTCAATTCATGACTAGAAATTGTTTTTGGGTAGTGCCAAGCATGAGTTCCTCGTCAGAGAGAACTCAATCCAAATGCGCACAATAGCAGATGTCAAACAGTGTGTTAATCTAAACCTTTAGGAGATCATGCTCGTAAACCTCTTTTTTTTCTCTCTCTGCTTTCTTACTCTTTTCTTGTTTGGGTTTTGTCTTTTCTCTTTCTCTTTTCTCGTCACTTCCTCTTTCTTCTTGGGTTTTTTGTTACTCTCTATCTCCTTTAGGTTTTTTTGACCTAGCCAAACATCATGGCTGAGTTTTCCTATTTCTGCTGGTTTTATAGAATGTTTTACATTGGCCTCCACCTGATGAAGCTGTTGGGGATGTTGTATTAGCTGGTAAATACCATACACGTTGCTGTTGAAGATTTCTCAACATGCATATGGGTTGCCTTGTTCAACCTGCTCCCCAGTTTTTGGTTTTATTTTGGCTTTCGTTTTCTGCGCCCTTTTAGGTTTTCGTTTCCTCTTTCTTCATGTTTGCTAATGTGTTTATAACATGTTGTCAGATCTGAAATCTCTATAATCCTGTATATCAGGTGATTTCTTTCTATTCAAGTTAACTTAAATCATAAGTATGGAGAAGTTCTCAGTACTTATCAAGATATTTTGTCAGTTTTTGGTCTGCCACTCGTGATGAGGTGATGGCCAGACTCAATCTTGTCATGTTTTTTCTTCTTTGGGCTTGAAACTAACACAACAGTTACATCAATGTTTTTTGTGGTGTCTTCTCTGTAATCTCATGGATGTTTTGTTTCACCAGCAAAGAATGAGTTTCCCATCTAAATAGGCAAATAGTGACAGCATATACTGATCAAGAGGCAATGTCCTTATGTCAACTCACACAACAAGAGGTCAGATAAGTGTTCATGGGACCCTATAGGGAGAGATGGCATATTTCACTAATGGTTCATTGGATGGTTACAGAGTTTAGTACCTCTGATAACCCACAGATATATAATCAAATTTTCTTTGGGATCTTTCTTCTATCACATTCTCACTTCTCTCTCTTTCTTCACATATTTCTCATTCTATGCTCTTCCTTGTCTTGTTTTATTTGTCTTTTCCCTTTGATCATGGCTTCTTGTCTTCATCCCTTTCTCTTTTTGAATCCCTTGTTGCAATTATCCCTTCTTGTTGACGGATCTGCTCTCACTCACTTTGTCCTTCTTTCCTTGTCCACTTTGTAAAATAATGACTAGCAAGTGTAAAATGTCCAATCTGGAGATAAGAGTGTTCATGTGAAATGGTTGCCCATTTCAATGATTACCAAAAATGTTTGCTTCCAACTGTGTCCTTTTTTAGATGATTCCTCTGGAGTTCCATACTTAAAAGTAGGTTTTGAGCTTGAACCTTTTGGAACTTTAGACTTTGGAGGTATAGACAAATTTCTTTCAGGTCTAGAACTTTATGTAGATAATGTTTTGAATTACTTAACATCATAGGATTTTGGAGTTTCAAGCTCAACTATCTATTTGTTCCAGTTTGATTTGTAACTTGTGAAAATAGTGTTAAGTGTATTGAATATGACAATAAGTTTATTGAATATGAAGAGTCTATGCTCTCTGTTGTCTTGTAAATAACCAATTGTTTGAAAAGCTACATTGTGCTTGATGGGTCCTATACTCGAAGCCAGAAAGATCACTGCAAGTAGCTGAGCATAGATAGTTTGAAAGTAGCAATGAGGACATCCAATACTTTCCATAGGTTGGCATCAAGCCTGTAAAACTCTAATCCCAGTAGTCTTCTGTAGCAGCTCTGAAATTGAACCAGGGACATTGAGGGTATGCAGACCAGGAAGATAGTAACTGGCTCAATAATCATACTAACAGTGTCATGTTTGAATTTTCAGGCACTTTTACAAATGAGTATAATAATATCTACATTTTGGTCTTACATTCCAGTAACACCAAAATGGTGTCCATATGCTTACATGAGTCCTATGAGTACCTGGAAAAGGTCCTCTCCAAAAGCCAGGCCAACAGCAAGAACACAAAGACCCCACTAAGCTCCAACCTGCAAGACAAGGTACAGACACATAACAAAAGACATCAATTCAACTTATCTCTTATATCTAGACTTGATAACTTGCAGATTAGGCAAGATGAGCAAACTACAGCCATGCAAACCATAGTATTTGAGTTGTGTAGTTTAGATTCAGGAACTTACAACTGATACACCCAGTGCTTGGTACTTCCAAGAGCAATTCTCAGAAGAGCAGATTTCAGCTTCACAAGCCACCTTCTCTATGCTCTACTGGCAGGAACAGAATGATGTTTCTGCCAGAAGCTCACAAGATTGAATTGAAGCAACATTGTTAGGTTGAAGAGATACCTTGCCAGTTTCCAAGCATGCCATTAGAACTTCCAAATGGAATCCACATACACAAAGCTACTCAGAAACTTGTTCTGAACCCCAATCCTGCACTGCAAAAAATCTATACTGCCAATCTTGAATTTAACATGCCCAGGTCAAGAAGCCAGAAATGATAATGAGATTTTGCTAATTTTGGTTCAAATAATATGTGAATAATTAGCAAAATTTTGTTAATAGTTCCAAAATCCTTTCGAAATTAAACAGACTAAAATCCTAAACCTTAAATGGAGTCAAGTCATTTAACACGTGAAAATTGCATTACAAAGAAGGTACATAAATTTGCCTAGAGTTCTATTAAAAATTCAACTTCAATCCAATTCAAAGTTGGTGGCCTGGAACATGGTAAGAATAAAAGAGAGATCACAGGAGCTAAATCAAATATATCATTAACACTTCATGTGCAAAGGAATGGCATATTATTATATAGCATATGAAATTGAATTTTGCAAGTATTTTCACAAAGCTTCTAATCTCCACGACCTTCAGATAACTTGCTTAGATTGCATAACAATTAAAAACCTACAATTCATGAGGAAAAGCAAAGGATTTTAAGAAAATATTACATAAATTTTAACTAAACCTTTGTAGCAGATGAGAAAAAGGAAAGAATAAAAAGTGTTGGATGGTTTTTGCATTTTTTTTTGGAACCGCTAATTTCAATTCTTCTCATCACTTTGAGAATCGTCTTGTTTTTTTTTTTTTTCAATTCAGATTTTAGAAAACTATCGAAGCACATAAAAAACCATCTTGCATATAAAACATTATGCACATTTTCAATTTTTTTATTTTAATAGTTGGTTCTCAAATAGATTGTTTTCACAAATTTGATAATCATTATTTTCTTAGGTGGTTATTTCAACCTCATTACCATAATTAAATTTTTAATATTTTTTTTTAAATAAACAACCTAAGAAGCTTTTAGAAGAAGCAACTTAGCCTGAAAGTGTAGCTTGAAACTTTAAAATCCAATAAATTTAGTCCTACTCATAGATTAGCCCTTTAGAATTTTTTACCTTTAATTACTACCCTTCAAATTTTGAATCCAAAGTTGAAACTAGGACTTAGAATCCTAGCTTGAAAATTGTTAGTAATTACTTTCAAGCTAAGTATTATTTTCACCCCCTAGAATACCCCTTAAAGTTTAGACCTATTTAGTTGAAAACTACCATTGGGTTGCTTTTATTGCATTAAACAATTTTCAATTTTTTGAATTTCTTTAAATAAGGCAATTCTCAAACGGTTAGTTCTCACTTGAATGGGAACTCAAGGGGCAATTTTCAATCCTTCAGTTTTCATGGTGAGAATTAACTTGAAAACTTCACTACTTCTCACCTCAAATTTGATAATTGCACAACAGTGGTGAAAATATCTTTGTTGGATATAGCTTTATTTCTTATGCTTACATGTTGTGGTTAATATTTTTCTTTTTCAATTTTGTAATGTTGCTCTTGAGTGGCAATGGTCCACAATTATATTTAGCCAATTTTGGTGGTATTAGAAATACAAAAATATAAAATCTTAAACACCCTTTCATATTATTAGGCAATTGTGACAACTTTTGGGGTTTTTTGGTTTTTTTAATTTTGGGAAAATGTTTTTTAAAAGAACACGAAATTTGTGATAGAATTTTTTTAAATATTTTTTCACAAAATGGCAAAAAAACACCCCAAAAGTTCACTAGTTGCAGCATCCATTCAAGAACCAAATGATCATATACCATGATGTTTTCTTTCAAGAAGAAGAGACATTTAAACATGCATGCAAACAACATACCTAAGTCTATTGAAAATTTACATGTTTTACAATATGATCCTCATGCAACAATATTACTATTACAACCGACACAAGCAGCATAAAACAACCCATGTATGATTGTTACAAAGGTATCAACCCAATCTAATAGTAGTTTTTAGTTATATTTGGGTTGTAGAAGCGGTATCAACTCAAGCAAATATGATGTTGAAGAGGTATCAATTGATCCTCCGATCATTGATAATTTCCAAGATATTCATCTTGAATTGTATGCAAAAATCAAACATAATGCACATCTTGATGATGGTTTTCATAACTAATGAATTAAAGGGCTACTCCACAAGCTTGCCGATTATTATATTCAAGGTGCACCATCTTCTGCATGCTTCATTGAAACTAAAGACATATATGTTGAACCAAACACTTATACTAAATATGTCACTAGCCCACAACAAAAACAATGGAAGGTAGCAATGCAAAATGAATATAAATCTTTGTTGCAAAAAAAAACTTGGACTTTGATAGATATGCCAAGAAATCAAAAGGTCATCCCAATGCAAATGGGTTTTTCAAATGAAGACTCTTGCATAAAGAAAGATGTCCAAGGCTAGGGTTGTAGCTCAAAGCTACTTCCAAGCAGACTAGGATTATATTTTCTCATTAATGGTCAAGTATGTGTCTTAGCCATAGACATTACTCAAGATCTTGACATCATTCAATTTGACATTAAAACAATTTTCCTCTATGTTGATTTGCATGAAAAGATATAGTACATGTGCCACCTTAAAGGGTTAATTGTTACTAGGAAAGGAGGAAAATTATATTTACTCCACACAAGAGTTTTTATGGGCTTACACAAGCTAGTTGGTAGCGGAACATGAAATTTAATGATTTCTTGGTGTTTTATAAAATAGGTGTTCATTATTTAATTGGATTTGGGATAAAAGTTTCAACTTGATGAAAATTTAAAATATATTGATTTTTTTAATTGATTAATCATAATCTATCAAATATCTTATCTAAAAATACATTTGAAATATATAATGTTCACCTAACTTCAAACCTAATTGTTGTTTTTCTTTATCATATTAAAGTCCTTGAAACTTTATAATTAAGTTACCATAAATTCAATGAAAGGCATGATGGTTTCATAATTATACTTTAAAAGGTTTTGAATACATATTATCTTGCACTTTTATTATAAACATAAAATTGGATTTCTCAAAGACCACTTTTTGCTCATTTTTTAAAAGCTTTAATTTGGTGTTTTTTTAGAATTGTGCTTGTGGGTATAGGTAAATAGTTATATGGTAACCAATAACTTCAAGTGTGGTTATGACATAATGGAAGGTGATGGCAAATGTAAAAATGAAAGCCTTATTTGTCAAAATTCATCTTCACTGATTTATTAAATTGTCAAAGTGTTGTTTCGAATTCATTTCCAAAATTACATATTTTTAAATAATGTTGCATGATTCTACTTCCACATGAACATAACTAACTATTATGAAGGTTTTTCATGTTAATCATGATAACAAAAAATCAATCAATAATGAAGGTCATTTTATATTACACAATTTTGTGTTGCTTGAATAAAGGTCATCTTATGTGGTGACATTCTAATGAAAATTTTGGTACCAATGATAAATAAAGTTTTATTCATGGTCACATAATACTTTAAGGCATGGAACATAACACATTAAATTATGTGATTGTATGTTGCAATTTTGAATAAGAATTCACTATGATAGAAATTCAAATTTATACTTAATAAATCATTAGGTTGATAATTGGTTATTCAAGTTGAAAAAAATTGCAATACATTTTTTTAAATGTTTCTATTACAACTAACCAAACATGTTAGTATGATCTCTAGAATATAACAAATAGTTGTGATGTGTGTCACTAATTATTGTAGTACTTTACATATGTAAATTCAATTTGAAAATGAACATTTTGGGTGGGATTTAATCAAATAAACCAAATTGAATAACAATATTGTTTTATTTCTTAAGCATTAACACAAATATGGGAGTCAAAAAACCTAGGCATGGGGAATTTTTTGGCCTCCCATTGAACAACAAACCATTCCACATCTTGAGCCATAAAAACATTTTTTTAGCCGAAACGTAGGAATAGGTGAACATCTAGAACTTTTTTGTTAGCATTTTCAACTTCGAGTTCATATGATAATGAACTTGTATCTCCTTCAAGAAATTTGGACCCAGAGAAGGATCACATATTGGCAAGTGCTTGCAAAAGGCTGAATAATGATCCTTCCTCACTTGCTCCATAGCTCTCTCCATCCACTCCCAGAGCCTAAGTGGTGAACGGTCCTAAGCATCAGGGAATTCTTCAAAATATGATTTGATCGTGACATCCTTAACTACAAAAAACTTTCATTGTACGAATAAACAAAAGCAAGGATGAACAAATTGAAAATAGAAGAAAAGAAGAGTCTTGAGAGGAATATGAAATATGTCATACCTTATACATATATTCAAAAAAAACTTTTAATGTCAGAGAATGCCATGTCTTGTGTGACTTGGATTAACATTTTTTGTAAACCTCTACTAACAACACCTCCTTGGACTGCTCCAAGGGAATAATCCCAAGCAATTGAATTTTGAAAAATTCGTGAACAAGGCTAGGTTTTATGTGGTCTAGCTGCATCGACCTATAGAGATATAAAGAGTAATGAGAACATAATCATTTAAATCTAACTTAATGTAAGAAAGAAAAAAAGGTTCAAGAACATACTTGTTGAGCTCCATCATGACAGTGAGAAGTTCAACAAGCCCATGAAAGGTGTCAAGGACAATTTAATCAATAGAGATGTGCCAAGAAGGCATCATCATGTAAACAATTAATGTAAGGCAACCAAGCTTGCAACCTATGATTCCCATCCCACACAAAAAACATGTGCCTAGAAAGAGACTTCAAATTAGGATTAACAAGTAAGAAAAACTCAAATCTCTCGTTCTCAAACATCTAATGTTGATTCCAACAAGACATGTGTTGTTCTTGGAATTCCTCATGCCCCTTCCAATTGAAAGGTGAAACATAAAAAACTTTGTCTCCATCTCAATAACCAATTCGGGTTTAGGGTTGAGGGTTTCTTTTTTGAAAATATAGCCAAACTTGGGCCAAGCTCCATCTTTGGAGTCAAGCCCAAGCTCGATTCATTTTCTAAAACTTTTTTTGGTCAATTCAGCATTGCCCTAAAATTTGATTTTGAACTTGGATTTGAGCTCAAGTTTTCTTGAACTCAAATCCAAGTTTGAGCTCAAATTTTTCTAAACATAAAAACTTGGAAACAAAGCAAGGTTGAAATTCCAAGTTCTCACTTCGAACTTTTTGTTCTCCTCTTGAGGTGTGTTGAAATTTCCTAAGGTCTCTAAACCTTCTCCTTCTTCCTACACAAAGAAATCAAGAAGAATGACAATTTTTAAAATGAATATTTATATACATGTGTGGACTTAAGTCGTAACTTTCTACTTGGTAGAACCCTAAAAAAGGCAAACAATTTGTTTCTAAAAAGTTATATTTTACTAAACTTAGAATTAAGAACTAAAATGGGGTTTCCAAACATTCAACTGACGATTTTTTTATCAAAACAAGGGTTTTAAAATGTTTTATGTTTTGATTGATTATTTAAATCAAAACTGAACTATCAAAGAAACTGAAGAACTAACTAAGAGGTTGCTTGAAAATTTGAAAAAATTCTCAGTTGCATTTCGAATTGATCTTATTGAGTTTCACAAATACTAAGTTGCTTGAAATTATCCAACCTTCACAAATGCAATCATAAATTAATGTATGAACATTGCTAAACTAATCTATGAAGAAATTTTTAACCCTAAAATCTAAAAACAATTTATGTTAAGCAAAAGTTTTTTTTAAAAACCTAACTATATTAATATTTATTGAAGGATGAGGACTTTTTATCTTGTGTGCTATTGTTGTCATCCCCTGAGTCTTTGCCATAGCCCGTCTCTACCTCTTTTGATGATAGTAATCCATAGGTAAGAACTCATGAAATCTTTTTAATTAATGTATTTTCATTCACACTACAATGCATTTGGGCCTATAATACAAAAAATTTTACCTCTAATGATTCCTCCCTCCCTTGAGAGAAATCAAGCTCCTTTCCTCTTCTTAATACTTCCATTTCCTCCACAGTTGCGTAAAAAATGTATGAAAAGATATGAGAATTTACTAAAATACAACATAACACATTTCCATTCCACTCTAAAAAAAGACATAGCACCTCTTGTCTAAAAACTTGCAAGGTGTGTCTCCCAGTTTTCCTCAATGCCATTGTTAACTTTTGTAGTTTCGCTTTGATATGAGTCCACTTATTACTGCATCTTCTTCTACTTTTGTGTTGGGCTATGGTTGAAAGTTCACTAAAGCCTTTTGCATCTGAAAAATGTTCATCTACATCCATTTTGTGTTTTTTGTACTTTCTTTTCTAAAAGATATCGTCATTTCCATGTTATACCCATGACTATTCAATTAATGTATACCTAATTACTGATTCAAATTGATTTTTTATATGTTAGGACAACTCATTATTCGATGTGTTTGTTGGGTCTAATGCCAATCATTAAACAGATTATGTAATAGTTATTGACAGTTTGTTATCATCCTTATTTATAGCAAATTATGTACCCTAATGTACTTATGACAATTTAGTATTATTCCACTATTGTTTAGTTACATTACAAACATTTGGTAATGGATGCTTCGAACAATAAAGATAAAATTCCAAGAATCAACAACTACATTTCCATCTTCTTCATCAAAATAACAGTTGTGAAAAATTATTGCTTATAAGATGATTACAGTATTAAGATGATAAATGTTTTCAAACTATTAACTTAAGAAATGTTTTTCTAAAAATGTTTAATGAATTTTTATACATACTTTCACCTTATTTGTTTCATGTTTACAGTAACCCCCATAAATTTATGAACATACTCCTAAGTATTTGTGAAGTCCTTATTGGTCATAATCAATTTTATTTTTTTTGGTATCTATTATTGTAATAAATATGCGTCTAGTAGCATCTTCTATCCATATTTTATTATTTCATTTTTGCTCTCATTATGAATATCAATGCAACTAACCCATTTATTGAAAAATATTTTGTTTCCTTCTTAAATTAAAGGTAATATTTAATATTTTCCTTTTTATATAACCATGGGCCTAAAAATTAAAGTGCAATTGTACGACATATACATATTGTGAAATTATGATATTTTGACATTTGGCACAAAAACATGAATTTAATCCTTTATGGGCTTACCCTTCCTTTTTGGCTAAATCATTTTACATCATATCTAGGTTTGTTGCCTCAATCTCTTCAAATGCCTTGCGATAATTTTACATCATAAACCATTTTCTTGATCGTTTAACCCATTTCATTTTTTAAAAATGTCGTTTTTGATTTAAGTGTCCTCCTCTAAAGTTGTTTCATGTAAAAAAGTATTTGGTTTCCCTCGAATAATAGTTCTTATTGGACTTTTAAAATAATTACTTTACATGAAGTTCCATTGAGACTATATCATAATTTTGTCCCTACCCTTACTATCCTAAATGTGCCCCTCATTCTCCTTTATTTTTTAGATTAACTTCAATATACCCCTCTTTGTTTTTAAAAATCTTTTACAAAACAATGAGGCTCAAAAGTACATCAACTATTAATCCTATTCTTGGAGGTTTTCACTATCACTAAGAATACTTTATTTTATTTGATGGATTGGAGTGGCCTAAGCATGTAAGAAAAGGATTGTTATAACATTCTTGGATTGTACTCATAATGACAATAACTATATCTTTTCATTCAACTATCTGAGAATTCTTTATACCTAGATATTTCCATATTTATATGTTCAAAATTTTTGTCATGGCTTGTTAGTTGTTACACAATTATGTAACAATTTCTAAAAAAATCACTAGTATATTTTGAAGGTGGATTGTTTTCTATAATCAGGCTTTCAAAATGTTCCTTAGGGTAAATATTATAAGGTTTTAAGATCCCAAGGGTGGAAGATGTAACCAAATTAGATCTCTAAAACTAAAGGAATTATTTTGTAAGGGAAAAAATTATTTCATTAAGCATTGATTACCTATGTTGTTATATAGTGTAAATCCCTGTTGGCAAGGAATTACTATGTAGACGTTGGGCTCTGCCTTCGGTGCTCACATAATGATAGTAGGGACTTACCATTTACATAACAGAACAATTTAAAAGGTTTTAATTCATAATATTTACACTGACATCTTATTAGGTCTTGTGTGATGTCATACCTTTTCATTTAACATAATCAGTTAAATATGCATTTATGAGTTGCTTTGTTCCAACCTATCCATCAATCATTGATATTTTTTTTCAATTTTTGTTTTGTTAAAACTATTCACAATATAAGGGTCATTACACTTATAAACTTTACGCTATGACAAAATATCCTTATACCTTTTTGAGCCCCGCGTGGTTATACACTACCAATGATTTCATATCATGTAGATGAAAATACACATGACAATGGATAGGGGAAAAAATGAGATAACAATAAAATGGAGGTAATTATGAAAAAAAGTAAAAAATAGTTGTTAAAAAAGTTATGAAGAAAGGGTTGTAATTATTAAGAATAAAATGTCATAGTTAAGCTTGAAATTGAAGCAATTAATTTTGGAATTGTTTTTGGTATGGTCTATAGACGACCTTATGAGAGATTCCAAAAAATCCCACATATAGAAGTTTTGATCAGTTGTCACTGGAATTTAATGTTTCACCTTTTCCCTTATGCTTCTTTCTTGCCGCAATATTCTTTGACATGTTCAGTGTTTAAGGGAACTTTGTTGTCATATTCTTAGTTTTGTACACTCTTACTTTATTCTCTAACAATTTGTAGTCTATGATTAGAAATGGCAACATTTCATGCTGAAAGCAAGTTTGATCTTATGATCTTAGTTGATGATTCTAGGAACAAAAAAGTCATAGAAAAATGTTTGTTGTATATGTTTGGTTTTCAACATGATTCTATTCATGTCTCTAAAGATGATGCTTATGATGACAATAATGTTGTCAAAAAATTCAATATACCAAGAGTCTATTTCAAATCCTAATGGGGTCCATTGGGATGTCAAGGCAGGGAAATATGGGATTGTTGGTGACAATTTGATACAATGTTCTCAAGGCACAAACCTCACCCCAAGGACAACTACATTTGTGGTGAATGTGGTTTCCAAGTCTTTTGTTGTGAAGCATGATTTGTCGAACAAGGAGGATACCCTAGTTAATCTTCTCATTCCCTTTCATCAACCTTTATTGATCTGAGCAACTCTTTTGATGAAAATGTCTCCTCACCTATGAGTTTTAACATGAATGTTTTTGGCTCATTTTCAGCCCTAATTTCAAATGTAAAACTTATGGAGGATATGCCTTCAAATATGAATATGGTTCATGATCAGAGCTTCGAAAACGTAATAGATTGTTTGAAAGCAATGTCTATTGTACCACATTCGTCAAACAAATTGAAGTCACTAGACTACAACAAGATCAAAATCCAATATGTTTCCTTTATGCCCATCACATTCAATGATAACATCATCTCTGAACTACCACCCATCTATCTTCAAACTAGCCATTTTGGACAAATGCAAGGCATGGATCGCAAGTATGATGGTCATGCTTGGTGCAAGGTGAAAACCTCCAACATCAAGAATAATTTTGGTTTGGGATTTATAAGCAATAAGTGTTTGGGGCACTTGCATTGTCATAATGATTCATGTGAACATTTTCTTCACTTTGTTGTCCAAAACAAAATAAGTTGGACTGGTGATTCTACCCAAATTCCTCTTATTGGCCAGTTTGCATCAAGACCTCTAGTTTGTACAATTGTGTGCAGGTTTTGTGTTGCAAGTCCTTTGTGTGTGAATACATGCCCATGTTTGGATGTAGTATGTTATCCATAAACTTCAATATCTTTCAAGAGTTGTGATTCACCTTGGCACACATGAACACCCTATTATAAAAGGTCTGTGCAAGGAATCTTTGGAAGAAATCAAGGTTTTGGTAGAAGGTTAGGTTTCTCATACCTCTAACACTAAATTTTTTAGAATTGCCTTGAATGCAAGTAAAACCTTCTTGGCACATCATTTGTTGAATGAGAATGGTGAAAGACCTATGGAAATTTTTCATGGTGAGAAACTTGACAAGGTGATGGACAAGTTCCAACCCTTGTGTTCTCCCAACATTCGAAACTTCATTGTATCCTTTAAACACAGTGCTAGTACTAGAGGCCCCATGGATAACACACTTCTCCTTAAGTCAATGAGTCCTTATGACTACATCCAAGATAGTTGTTTCCTTGGACAAATGGCTAGGCAAAAGGTGTTTATGTTTAAAATGTCGTTTTATGGGCCAACAAGTGGAGTTGATTTGGTGAGGTGCATGCAACCCGGTGGTGATTTGCAAAATTCTTGATTGATGTTTGATCATGTCAAGTGTGTTTAGGAATGGACCATCATGGCTTGTCATGTTTAAGACCCATTGTATTGCAAAGTGCTCACCATTGCAATTTGTGACATGCAATTTGAATCCACATAAGTTCAATGTGTCATGTGGACAAAAATGAACCACATAATGTTCAAGTTTGGTTGTGCAAACCCCAATTTCAAAGGGTTCATGGCAAATAGTGCACATGCCGATTTGAATGTTGCATGTATCATGTACAGTTCTGGAGATGTTTTTATGAAGATGGTTGACAAGGAACAAACTTGCTTCTTCCATTGGACTCAATCGCTTGATAGACACACAAAATAGTTGATTGCACTGGAGTTACGAAAATAACATAAGGCCTTGTGTTTCAAATACAAGAACGCAACATCTTTGGAAGAAGCAAATGTTCAATATGCTACAATTTGGTCTTGGTGGTATTCTTTAAGGGCTACTTCTGAAAGTGCAATTCATGAATTCAATAATTGGTTGGGTTTCTAGCACTTTCTTATGAGACAATGGGGGGGGGGGCTTCATGCTACATGTGAGACACCTTAACTTTCTGTGTGAAGTTGTTTAATCATTCTCATGATTCCAATATATGATTTATCTTCCTTTGAAAATGCTTACAGAAGTTCAACTTGGAAGAGCTTGTTAGCATGTTAACTTGTAATTTGTCTGAAATAATCTATAATATTTGGTTATAGCAATTTGGGAAAAGTGTTAAATGCCTTTTCGTTGTGACTTCTAATGATTATGTTAAGGTGTTCAAACAAAGTGCATCTTGCAGGGATGTTTGAATGGTGGAAGATGTGAAGAGCGTTTTGGTAGGGATGAATTGAAACTATGGTGAACAAGCCAATTCGGTGACCCTTCACAAATGGTCAACTTCATCACTAAACACCTCAACGGGTCTTCCTTCACTACTAAGATACCTTATTTGGAAGGTCAAGAAGTTTTTGGATCCACAAAATGAAAGGTTGACATAACCGTAAGGTCAAAAAACAATTCACATAAACATGATTGTGTGAATTTCTCTCAACCAAGAGTTAACACAATGTCAAGTGGCTTCAATGGTTCAAATGTTGATGCTAGTGAGTTCAGTGGGATTGTTAGGGATGAGGCATTTGTTTTGACTTTTCAAGGATTGAAGGTTCAAGAATGTGTGTGCAGGGATGGTGTGTGGAGAATTGAGAGGTGCCCACCATCATTGAATACTCATTGCTTTGCAATTCAAAGAGGCTTGATGAAACATTTCGACGCCATAATCATTGCCAAAAAAACAATTGCCAAAAAAATTCATGCCATACCTAGTCCATGCTACGATGGTTTGTGGTTTGATTTGAAAGGGTCTACACCAATTTGTCACAAGTTTTGGTTTTGTGAAGATGATTTGATTCATTGTGTTGGAGGAATTGGAAGAAAATATTCTGTTGATAGGCCACTTGTCCCATCAACATGGCCAATGCAAGAAGGGATTGACTTGACTCAATTTGAGGTGACAACTTTGGAAGAGGTAAGATTTGTTCTGTGTAAAGCGTGCAAATGTGCTCCTCGGACCCTTTTTGTGAATGAGAATACAACACCCACTAATACATAATGGAATCCAAACCCAATAATGAATTCATTATGTTTTGTAATGAATTAGGTGAATTTTGATCCTAGTGAATTCTTAGCAAATTCGTCAATTGCTTAATGTTTGGTGATGGGTTGATATGAACAAGTAAATTCACCAACATATAAACAACTAGGAAATTTTGAATATATTAATTATTTAATTCAGATTATTTAATATTCATGATTTAATGTAGATTATTTAGTTTTATTATCTAATACATATTACTTAATTTAATTGTTTAATCCAGATTATTTAAAATATTATTTCATACTAATTATTTCTTTTGGTTTTTATTGAATTATTGACTTCTTTGGTTTTTCTTTTAATTTAAAGTTTCAAGAAAGTTCAAGCCTATCTACCTCAATATAAAACTAACACCTGTTTGCTTGTGTAAGTAGGCAAATAGGTAAGAAAGGAAAAATGGAGATGGAATGAGTAGCCAAAAAATATTTCATTTATTTTGCAATTTTCATTTAAGGTCAATCAAATTTTCACTCATCCCAAGTTGCTATATGCATTTCAATGTGACAAGGCAAAACATGTTGTTTATATAGTTTGTGAGATGAGATTCAAAGATAAAACATATTGGTTAAACCTTTTACTTGCACTTTAGTTTTAAATTGAAATGCAACTAAACCTTTTCTAAAAATCAGCTTTAATTAATAATATATTTTTTGTATTATGTCCAAATGAGAGAAAGATTAAAAATATGATTTTGTTTTGTATTAGATAATACATTTCAATTATGAATTTTAATACAAACGTTTTATAAAATATGATGTATCAACATATAATAACATTATTTTCAAAACCATTTAATGTTTATTTTATTTTTAAAATATAATATATCTAAATATGGTATATTAAATACATACATGTTAAACTTTATATTATAATATAAGTTTGATTATATAATTATAAAATATGAATTAATTTGAAAATATGGATATTTGAAGAAAAAATTTGTCAAAAATTATAAATAATTTTGATAGTATATTCATTATATTCATAAATATTTTTATTAATATAGTATGTAACAAATAAATATTTTCATATATTATATATAAGTGAATTTATATGATTAAAATATTGGATAAAAAAGTTATATTTCCATGGATGAATATTATGTTTTCCATTTTTATCAAATGAAGCCCACAATAGATATTATTTAGTTAAAAAGTTATGTGTAATATGTACATAATTTTATATGTTATGTATTTTATATTTTTTAAACATATGCTATACTATATAATATTTACTATATATATCTATATTAAAAAATATTGAATTTTTTTTGTTGTAAACATCTTTTAGCATTTTATTAAATAAAGGTAGAAAATAAACTCTACATTATTTTTCAGAATTAAAATAAAATTTTATTTCAGTAATATTTTGGATTTATAACTGTTAATATTTGTACATCAACTGACAATAAATCATATCATTAATTGATATAATAAATACATTGAAATAAATTTATAAAAAAATGTGTTACATTAATTTTCAATATTAAGAAATTAGGTAAATTATATTATTATAAACAATATGTTAATTAGTAATTTAAAAAATAGATTAATAGATTATTTATTTCAATAAATTATTTAATATAATCGAACAATAAAGTACAATACATTACAAAAGTTTATTTTAATTATATATATATAAACAAATATGATGAAAATTCAATTTTCATCTTTTTATTTTTGTAAAATGTTTTTACATTGTAATAAATGAAGGCTCAAAATAGTATATGGAAATTAAATTCAAAATTGCATGTAAAATAAATTACTAAACAAGTCCTAAGTTGGTTTAAATCATTGTTTAATTTATCATATTGTAACTAATTGATGTAATAAAAGGTTATGATAAATAATCTTATACATTATAAATCAATTATATTAAATAATGATTATTATAAATTTATATAACATTGAAATTATCGTCTAATAGTACCAAAAATAACATTAGTAAATTAGTTTGATTATAAGTGAATGTATAGTTGAAATTTCATTGAAGGTGAAATGGAATTAGGGCATGGTAAATTTGCTTGTGTTTTACAACCCAATAATGATTTAGGTTAGTGGATTTGGACCTATTGTGTACTAGTGTTTGGAGGCTATTGTTTTGCCACATATTGAAATTCTTCCGCTACGATATGGATAGATTTACATCATCATCTCCAATCCACCTCCTAACACAAAGCAATATGAGGTGACAATTGGAAATTTCCCTATTTGCACTTGTGTTGACTCCATACAAATGATGGCAAGTTCCTTTGGTGGTTAGGGGAAGTGGGTGCATTGCAAACATCTCTATTTTGCAAAATGTGATGTATTATGGCCAAACAAAACCTTTCATTCATTCTCGACAAGGAATTGGAATGAAGTTTAACGCTTAACGATTCATGCTAGGGTGATATTTCTAAAATAATTAAAATGTTGTTGTCGAGTTGTATGACATGCGATAAAGGGATTTTCATAGAGTACATTTGGAGGCAATTAATAGATATGAAATATTTGTATAAGTGCAAGATTCACTGGAATTTTTCAAAACACAGATAATGAATTTAAAATTGTTTTCGTTTCTACAATTGGATCGCCCACTAGGCATTGGTTTTTGTGTTTGTAGATTACCTTAAATAATACTAATTACATTTTTCTTCTACCAAAGCAAGATCATGTTTATCTTTGTCATGTGTTGTGCCATTTGTATCTTGCTAAAAAATGAAAGTATGCGTGTTTTATAATTTTGTGACAAACTATCACCTAAACATTTTGAATGTCCTTTCCAAGCATAATTTTGTACATGGCATCCAATCTATTAACAAACACTAGTATATTATTCAATAAATTTTAGAGAATGAACAAGTTGTGGTTTTAAGGATAATTGTTTGCCAAAAATAAGTTCATTTGGAAAGTTTTGTTGAACAAGGTTTCTTTATGATGAATTTCTTCCATTTTGATTTCATCCATGTCCACGTGGCAAAATAATTTACCATGCCATTTTAGATTCTATCGTATGTGGCAAAGAATATTCCAAAAATATGTTATCCATGCCATCAAAATATTTTCAAAAAGATTCTATCATGTTCACGTGTTATATTCATGCTCAAATGCTCAGAAGATAACGTTGTTGCCTCAAAGGATTCATGGTAGACAACACATAAGCAAATTGGAATGATGTTAGAATTATTTATGATTATGGGGATGCCACTGTAAGGGTGGTGGACAAAAAATATACATGTTTGTTCCACTAGATTCAATTGTTTGATAGGCATATCAAACAATTGATCAAACCTTAACTGTAGGATCATCACAAGGCCCTTTGCTTCGACTACAAAATTCCAAGTTTTTAGAAGAGGCGGACATTCGATATGCAACTATCCATTGTTGGTGGCTTTTGTCGGGAGCTACATTTGAATGTGTTATTCACAAACTTGGTAATTGGCTTGCCTTCTAGCATTTTTGTGTTAGATAGTGGGGTGGGTTCATGGCCCATGTAAGATTTCCTTTGAACTCAAGGATTTATCTTCTATCTTCTCTATTCCTACACTTTTGGTCTAATCCGTTTTTCTTGGTATTTGCATAAGTTTGGCAATGTTGAGTGGGCAAATATGCCAACTTGTAATTTTATTAAGACTATGCATGACATTTGGTTATAATAGTTGGGAAAATGTAACACCTTCTTGTACACAACCACCTGTGACAACTATATTCAGGCTTTTTAAAAGTCCACTATATATTGACATTATTTGTGAAAAATTTCTTCTGGGAAAGGTCTTGATAGAAATGAACTCCTATTGAAGAGGGCCCATTTTTCGAAGGATATTTCCAAGTTTCTAGCAACTGTTGCTGATTTTGCTTTTGGATCTTCATTCATGACACTAATTCCTCATCTCGAGGGTGAGGAGGTGTTTAGTTCTACTAAACATAATTCCTACTTTTCACCAAGGGTTAGTAATGAATTGCATAGACCCAACCACGTCAAATTTTCTTGTCCTCGTGTGGCTATTCCCACTTGTCATCCCAACAATGTCAACAACTTACACATCCATGGGTCGCCATGTGTTACACAAAGTATGTTTTTTATAACTTTTTCAAGGTGGCATAATGGTCAATGAGATTACATGTGGGGATGGTCTCTAACATATTGATCAGTGCCCTTTTAGTTTTGTAGTGCAATGTTCTACATTGCTAAAAAATACTAGTTTGAAGTACACAAGAAAAATCAATACACATAAGACAACATTTAGGACCCTAGCCCCATGTTATTTTGGTTTTTGCGCCCAATTCTGATTTGGGGCTCTTGAGCATCATAAGCATTGGTTCTATCTAAATGACTAAACAATCATAGTGTGGGTGGGTCTTTGCAAAAGTATGTCATTGCTTGTCCGCATGTCTCAATTGTATGGCCTATTTAGCATGGTGTCAACCTTATTTAGAAAGTATCATCTTTGGAAAAAGCTAGGTTTATGTTTAATTCTGAACACATGAAAAACCCTTAGAGTTTATTTAGAGGTGAGCCTTCCACTTCAAGCAATTTCTAGGTTCCCTTCAACCTTCACACCAAATGTAATTAAACCTATAGATGCAAATAGTTGGCCCACATCTTGTTGTGGCAAGAAAGTGAGAAGGCCTTTAGTGTTCAAATCAACGTAACATCACATGAACAATTGGGATGCTGGTAAATTGTTTGGTCCTTCAACTAGTTTGTCCCCTGTAGATGTCCATCCCCCTGGGTATGGATGAATCTATAGCATATTTTGTGGCCATAAGCATTTCGATGTGACAATTCAAAATCACCCATGTTGCTTTTGCATATCTTTCATTGTTATGTCAACAACTTTTTTGGGTGGGCATGGAGCATGGGTGCAATGGAAACACATATATCCACTACATCAAAAGGTGTCCCTATACGCCAAGTGATTTCATTAGATTTTGAATGAATTTGCTAGTTTTAGTAAGTGGGGACTAATTGAAAAGTAGTGAATAGGGACTAATGAATTACACCCGCATTTTGTAGTAGTGATCATACCCTACAAAACATAATGTAATGTGGCTAGTCTGAAGAGTTCATTCATTATCCCACATGGACTTGGGACAAGGTTTAATGATTGTTGGCACATGTTAAAACATGTGAGAGCTAATGAAATTATAACAAAACTATATTTATGTCAAGTTTTGGAATGCATATTTCATTTTCACTATTCAAAATCCAATATGTTAATGTTGATGGAAAACTTCCAATGATGATGTACGAAAAATTAATTTCATGGTGCAATGAATATTGTTTTTGGAATATGTTATATTTTTAACATCCTTGGATGGGCTAATCATTTTTGGGTCATGGTTTGCTTGAGAGGCCAAAAAATACTAGCTCGCAACAATTTTTGGAACAAAATACCATGTAAAACAATGTTAGGTGTATGATAATAAAAATTTAAATTTACAATCTTGTAATATGGAACAAGCACATCACAAAAATGTTGAAATATTTTCATGCATATGAATATATTTAGTATTTTGGTAAGCACCAAATGTTGTCCCATAGAGGAAATACCTCTTACATGTATACAATTGTTATGATACAACCATTTTGTTATGAAAAAAATTGTAATTTGATTTGTATACACAATATGCATTTTTTGACTACCTTATTGGCCCAATTACATATATTGATGAACCCATAGGATGATAAGAGCATGTTGAAATTTTACATTTTTTGTCCACATAGCAAAATACCTTGATTTTTGTGTGAATGTGTGGGGGGTTGGGGGGTGAATTAACTCCTAATGTATTTAATATGATGTATTTTAATGCCCTACATATTTTTAAGTTTGAAAGTAATCCTCTTAAAATTCTAGTCATATGGTTTATAAAAGGGTTTCATACTTTCAAAGTATCCATAAAATATGACTCTTTTTATAAAATACCAATAATTTCCAAATATTTGAACCCAAAGTGGGTACAATAATGCCTCATGTCATATGATTTTAATGTTTGAAGATCTTGACACATAGAAAATTAGAAAATTATGCAATTCATATGTTTAAGTGGGAAGGTTGATGGATGTGTAAAAAATTTTGGCATTTGAAAATATTGAAAAATTGCAATACCTTATAAAAAATTGTCCACCCAAGCAAACCATGACCCTTTTGTTTTGATGATTATTTCTAATATGGGTTTGTAATCTTTAAAAGACCCCAGGTTTATGGGTACAATTTTGAACAACCATTTTCACCCATAAATACTTCCAAAAAAAAAATAGTTTGTGTGTTTTGAAACCAAACCTTTATCCATGTGGCAAAATATTTTGCACATTAGCAAGGAATATTTTGCCACATTACAAAAAGTAAATCCATGTGGCACAAAATATTCGATGATGTGGCATGGAATCTGCTATAAAGATTTTTTGTTGTTCATTTGAGCCTGTTCACCCGCTCACTGCCTGCTTGTTCATCACTCGTCATTCAATGTTTGCTCGTTAACATCATTGTTTGTGTTTTAGGCCTTTTCATAATGTTATAAAATGTGGGATGTACTTACCATATCAAATAAACCATATATGTTGATCCTTCATGAATTTTACATATATAATTATTTTATTATCTATCAAAAGTTTATTTTGGCTAATACATATTTTTTAAAAATCAAACCTCGCAATAGTTAGACTCGCAATGTGTGACCTACCATTCATGTAAATACAATTATTTTGGAACTTGAATATTTCAATTATGATCATGTTAAGCCTTTCAAAATAAATTTCCTTTATAATAAGTTTAAAAGGTTTTTAATCTATTTTTTTAAATGTATGTAAAATGCATTTTATATTTGGGATATTGTAAAACATGCCTTAAACATTTAATAAATGCACCATATGTTTGGATTTTATAAATTGTTCCCCATGAATGCAAAAAGAGCTACTTTTTACAATTTGAAAAATATCATAGTTTTTGCAAAATAAATTGAAAGTAGATTTTAAAAATAATAATCTACTTCTTTAAGTTCTAAATAATTCTCCATATCACATTTGATACACTCTTGTAATTGAGAATGTCAATATGATTTGGCATCACCTACTTTCTAATCTACTTGTTACACAATTATGTTGTTTTGCCTTTGAGGACTACTTTTTTGGCCTACTTTAGCATGCTTTTACTCATAAAGCTAGAATTTATAGTTGTTGATAAGGATTCATACTCAATGGTTCTTAGTGGATTTTCTTTTATAACAACTTCTATCTCCATGTCATCACCTTGTAACATTGCCACTATTCTAGCCATGGATGGTCTATTTGACGCTATGGATTGCACACATGAAAGCCCAATGTTTATGACGTGTATTATGTCCTTTTCATGGTTGTGGGTATTCAATTTTGGGTCCACTATCTCCAAAAGCTTGGCCTCTTCATATAATTTCCAAACCTGATTCATGATGAAAATACCAACACATAATACATATTTGAGGAATGGTAATCTATAAATCATTATTGACACTTTAAATTATAGAATTTGAAACACATGTAATGTTCATATCTAGAGAAGAATGTTGTCCAATTCATGCAAGATGAAAATTACAACCAAATGATCATTCAAGATTCTCAAGGATTGGTTCATGTAATCAGACTTCAATATTATATATTCACCATATTACTACATTATTATGTAACTTCCATTTTGAATTCCATGTTATTTATTCATCTTGATGTAATTTACAAGTTTGACATATGTTTCCACAATTTTAAATATTGTTGAATCTTGTACATTTGCCACAATGACTCCATTTGTTAAAAGAATAATGTTATGAGATTGCTTACCCATTCAAGAAGATATGATTGATCTTCATTTAAGTTGGGCTCAATATTCTTCCTTCCACTCACAATCTCTAATACTAGAACCCCAAAGCTGAACACATCAACCTTCTCACTTAGTTGGCCACGAGAAGCATATTCTGGTGCCACATAACCTCTGCATGCAATTGAAAAATGTCAAGTTCATGAATGAATTTGTGTTTAGAACTTGGTTTTACATTCCAAAAAAGATTCATGAAAAGGTCTATGCATTTATTTTAAATTTGAAGTTGGTTTACCAAACCATGAAAAGAAAGCAATATATTATTTTGATCATGATGTCTTTGCATAAATATTATTTTCGACAAATGGGGATCTACAAATTATGTAACAATTTATGGACATATATTGAATTTATCTTAAATAGTTAAGGTTCAATCATATACTAATTTATCCATGTTGTGTTCAAAATTTGTGGTCAATATTAACAAAACTAGATGATACACTCCATATGAAATGTAGGACATGTGAAAATACTACTTACATAGTCCCAGCAATGTGGAAAGTACTAATATGGGTGCTTGTGTCTGGAAAAAGTCGAGCCAACCCAAAATCGGCAATCTTGGCATTAAAATGTTTGTCCAACAAAATATTGGGTGCTTTGATATCTCGATGTATAATGCGAGGTTGAGCATCTTCATGAAGATAGGTGAGGCCACGAGCAACTCCCAAACATATGTTTTTTCGCATTAGCCAATCCACATTGTGTCCTCCTTTGTTCTCTATTTTGGAAGGAGAAAAACCTCAAGAGTTATATCACCCAATCTAAAGCCTAAAAAATAAAAATAAATTACAACATGCAAATAATATGTTAATTTGCATAGATGTATTTTACATAGAGACAAATTATCTTGGGAAAATTATATATATATGAAATTAAAAGAACCTTTAAAGATCCAAATAAAGTTTTGCAAATCTTGTCCATTTTCAACATGATTTGACATTTATGTTCTTGCTCCATTTTAATTATGTTATAGGTCAAAGAATTTACCGAAAATAGTTTCTGCCAAATTGTTGTTGTCTACAAATTCATACACAAGGAGTCTTTTTTTTGCACCTCCTCCACCCATGAGACAACAACCCTTGAGTTTAACAAGATTCTTGTGTTTCATATTTGTAATGAGCACAACTTCATTAAGGAATTCATCAATGTTTTGTTGTGAATTTGTTGTTAGATGTTTCACAGCAATTTCACCCCCATCTTGTAGTATTCCCTGCAAGGTCAAAAAATATGAAATTAATTTTAACAACCATTTAGAATTCAAGGTGACTGCATCAATATAAATCCAAAAAAAAAACTGAAAAAATAGTGTACACATACCTTATAAACAATTCCAAAGGATCCTTGGCCTATTTTTCTATCAGGGTGGAAGTCTCGAGTGGCTATTTTGATATCATTATATGCATATAATGTGGGTTGCACATCTTGTTTTGCAAACTCTGAATCCAATACATACAACTTTAATACAAGTTTCATGATTACTTTAAATATTTTTCATAAACCTATTAGATCAAATAGAAATAGAAAAAACCTTAAATTAGTTGTTTATTTCTAGCTAATAATGTAATAATTGAACATGCAAAAAGAAACATTTAGTCTACTAATAAACTTGACTAAATTTATTTTTTCATATTGTAAGCCCATGACTATGAAAAAGTATTCAAGAATATCAATTGAAAAAATCTGAATCATTTCATGTTACCTTCTTGGATTTGAAGTAGCAAAGAATATTTTTCCTTTCGTGCTGACCAATATAAAAAAAATACAACCATTGCTATCAAAAAAGTTACCGCTGTCACTGGCACTATAACTTCTATCACAATTGTATTTGGGTCCTTGCCTAAAGGACAAATTCATAAACGATGTGTTAATGACCAATTCATGATGAATTATAATTGGTTAAATCACAATATAATATAAAACCTATACTAATTAATTGATAAGGTGCCATATTTTTACTTCATAATCAAGTAGAAAATTTGATCCATAAGTAACCCCAAGTCTATCTAAACAAGAAGGAACAACACACACATTGTTTTTCATAAGATTGAAATATGGGTAGATCAAGTAAAAAAACTTGCTTTTTGGTGGTGGTGGGGTACTGTTGCAAAAGTAGTAGATTTCAACATCAGTCAACCCTGACATGCCATTTTTCCAAATGTTGTCACAACAGGGGTTGTCTTCAAGCCTGTCAATATGCTCCATTTGTTCAATTGTGACAAAAATTGGTAACACATTTGTTCCATATTGGGACTATAAAAGTTTGAAATAATGTATGTAATTAATAATGTATGTAGTTAAATAGTGAACATATATAATAATTGGATATCTTTCAATGAAATGAAAAGTAAGGTGCATATTGCAAAATGGAACTCACATGATAGAAAGTCCACTAGAGACCAAATTTGATATATTGGAATATAATAAAAAACTTGTGAAATCTGGTCCCATATTGTTCCCTACAAGGTTGATTAAATTCAATGGTCCACTTATATTGATGTTCGTCAAATCAAGGTATCCAGTGATGTTGTTTTGGTCAAGCCTTCTGCAAATGCAATTCAAATTCACATATTGAATGTAAATGGAATATATTTTCTACATGTATTGTTACATATAGCATTGGAAATTATGAACAATTTCAAAAAAGGTTTCATACACATATTATACAAATATATTTTTTAATATCCTTTTGGTCATAAACATGGTAAACTTGGATGGAGTGAATTTTTTGAATTAAAAATACATTGAATAAAAATGATATCAATACAAATTTGTAATTTCCATTATACATGTCAACACAACTAGTTGATTTTATGGTTAAAATGCCCGTTGACATGATATGAACTTTCATTAACCATAGTGCAACATCTTAAAAGCGACTATGATAATGCTCACAAGGTTTGTAATGATGGGAGCCCATCAAGAAGAAAACCAAGTCTAATAAAACCATTGTGTAATACATTTGCCAACAACTGTGGAGATATGTTTGCCAACCCTCTGCATGCCAAGTCAAAATTAACATAAAAATCTTGTAGTCTTTTCCCCACTTTTCTTTTCATGATGAACTATATAATAGTTGGTATTTAGAAGCATTTAGGTGTAGTTATCTTTTAAGTGATATACACATTTTGAAGTTTTCATATTTGTCCAACTTTCCATAATGATATAAAGAGACTCTTATACTTGCTTATGTTGAAATCAAATATTGCATACTATTATATTTTAAAATATTGTAAACCCTTAACTTTCAATTTTGAATGAGATATTGACAATACATAAAATGCATATATACATTCCTAGGAGTAATGAAACCACATGTTTAATTGATAATTTTATTCGAAATCCTCCACTTTCTGCAAAGGAACATGACAAAACATTTATTTATTACAATAAATAAGAAAAAACGAAACTCAATTTGAAATTGGTATCAAAACTTGATGTGGATACTCACAAGATTTGTAGATGCGTGAAATTTGAAAGCCAAAATTGGGAAAATGTATTTGGATCAAAAAGGTTGTTGCTCAAATCCCTAAATGTTGCAAATAACATTCAATGGTTTGCTTAAAAAAACCTTGAAATAGCTTAGTGAAACTTAAATCCTTAATGAAAAGACAATTTTTGAATCTCACCCCTTGTAATAATTGAAAGAACCTATAAGATAATCAGTTACATACATTAAACATGTGTTCATTAACTCTTGTTTTAATCTTGTTCTAAATGAATTGAATCTTGTAGTTTTTATGGTCAAAAGCAAGGACTATTCAACAAACCTATGTATCCCACATGCATTAAGCTTTCCCAAACTACATGGGGGCTAGGAGTAAGGACTTTTGTAACCATTGTAAACCACTCAAACTTTTACCATAGAAAAGTGAAATTGTTATTGTAATTTAACAATTACAACCATAGTGTAGAAAGATAGGTCTCAAATGTGCAAATATAACTTTTTAAAACATCAAATTAAGTTATAGTGGAAGTTTCTTAGGTCATTAAAAATAAACATGCAAAGTTCATTTGAATATTTTAGGATACCATTTTTATGCCTTTTTCATATAACTAACACATAATTTTAGAAATTTGGGATGGATTTTTAACATTTTAATGTCTAACACAACATTGCTTTTGAAGTCTTCTAAAGGTCCAAAATTTTCTGTCATTTATACCCATTTTAATAACTTTATTGGGTTTAGTGTTAAAGTGCCATAGGTTTGTTGAAGTTCAATGAGGTAAGAGAAAGGAAGCTCACAAATGTTGCAATGAATTTGAGAAGATGCTCACATCGGGGAAAACACCGGTGAAATAATTGAATGACAAATCCAAAATACCAAGAGGAGATGTTGAATTGAAAATTGAATTGATCGACACATTCCCGCTCAAGTTGTTGGAACTAAAATTCCTGAACAATTTCCCCGCACATGTTATAAGTTTGATAATTTAAGTATCCTTAAGGCCATTCAGTTGGTTACAAATTATACAACAAACATCATATTCTGAAATCTTGAAGTTTTCAATGTTCACAACAGTCAATGTAAAAAATAGTGTTGTCTAAAATTAACACAACCAACGTTGCATGATCAAAGATCATTCAATTAAAGTAAAGTGCAAATTCCAAATATAAACCAAGTAAACCAATTGCCATGTTGACTTTGGTTGATAATGCACTCACGATACTAAAAGATTGTATGCACTTTGAAGATTGGGTAGTCCTCCACTTAACAAATTCTCTTGCAATGTCCTGCATCATAGGAAGACAAGCCATGAGATTCAGTAGCTTAATAAGATGGCAAATTCATATGATTGAAAAAAATTGGGCATCAACAAGGACCCTTCCACCATGACATGTACATGACACCAAAGTGTGTTTCAATTCCTACAATACCCATTTATCCCCTAACGTAACTTGACCATTCCTTTTCTTGTGAGACATTTTCCAATGACAAATATGGTTTTGAAATTGGGAAAGTTCATTTACTCAAATGTTCATGATGGCTTTGATTGAGACATGAGATTCTTAGGTACATTTGGATGCACATGAAAATCATAAAATCATTGGGCCTTAAAGATGAGATTATACTTTGCCACTCACAATGTCAGTAGACTTGTCAGATTATCAAAACCAAGATTGTAACTATTGGTCGATGAAATTGGAATTGTTCCAGTGAGCCGATTGTTGTGCAACTCCAATGTTTCTAACCCGCTTATATTTCCCAGTTGTGGAGGGATTGACCCAGTCAATTCATTGCTACTGAAATCTCTGATAAAATTAAAAAAATTTGTTAGGACAACAAACCATGTGAAGCTCATTAACTAAAAATACCAACCTATTGTGGATTTGTCAGCTCATATCCTACACAAATCGTGAATAATTGGCCTTCATTATCATCAAATGACCTCTCAAAAAAGGGGAGGAATGCCAAAAAAAATGTAAGTCTAAGAAAATGGGAACTTCTATTGAACATCATTAGCTCCTTATAAAACAACTAACAACATTATTTTTGGTGAAGGATGCAAGATTTTGAATTTGAAATCAATTTGCTGCTTCAACTAGGCTCTGGAGTCAAAGGGGGGAAAAAAGGAAGGATTATGATCTTTCCAGTACAAGGAATATGTCTCCATTGTTTAGACAAGTGAAGTTTAGACCATAATGTGTACTTGGCAAATTGTCTTTGATTTCCTCTTTTTTTTAAACACCTTAATCTACCATGGAACATATATCATTGCTTGTAACCATTTTCATTTAGACTCAGGAAGATTACCAATCAAAGTCAAATGTATTGGGTGTTTTCTTGAAATCATACTTACAGTTGTCCCAAGTGTTGCAAATATCCCAATGTGCTAGGAATGCTCCCATTAAAAGCATTATCATGTAGATCCCTGCCATCTTATTGCAATACTGGTGGTGAGTCTTTAGATTAAGGAGATTTCTCTCACTGCATGCAGGAGAAAAATTAATGGTTACTTCTATGAATATGAGTTGTAATTGTAAACATAACTTGCTTGGGAATTTTGCAATTTTCCATGGGTACAATGGTTCTTACAAGACTGACAGTTGTGCACTATTTCCCAACTCCTCTGGAATGGGACCTCCAAGGTTTGGATTCCCTACCAGGATTCTGCAAACAACACAACAATGTGCAAATTTATTCAACCACCTTGTGATTTCAGGAAAATGCCACTTTAACAATTGTCAACGGGCTCTCTCCCAAGGTCTACAAATTGTTACTACCTAGTGAGTAGCTTGCACCGACCAGCCACAAATTCCGAAAAATGTCAAATCTAAGTATTATTAACCATTGGACGCAATGTAACTCATGATTGTGTCATGAATACTACTTGGCAAATTTGTGTAGAGCCAAAGTAAGGTGCTAGCATGAGGTGATACTAGAATCCAACCCCACATTTTGGGAATGTCCCCCACCCATCATAAGCAGAAGGCAATTGTTATCATTAACCTAAACAGATGTAGATCATGAGATGTAGGAGGGGGAGGGTTCTTACTCCTACTCCTTGAGAGTGGGTGGAATTTTACACCTATTTACAAGTAGGCTCAAGAATTCCCTCTCCTTTTCAAGGAGGATATTCATAGATATAAGGCAACTTCCAAATACACTAGGAAATTTCTTTGAATGCTTCAGTATCAATGGTCCATAATCCCTAAGATTAGGATCACATAAGGATCCAACAAGTAAGAAAAAACTTACAAGCCTGCTAGATTGGAAAGATTCCCAATGGCAGGGGGCAAGCCACCTTGAAGTCCTGTACTTGATAATTCTCTGCGACATAATCATGGAAGGTTGCTAATTAGTAGTAGTGCTAGAGATTTTTGTTCTTTTTTTTTAACATTGATCTGCACATAACAGCAAGTAAAGGAAAATAAATCACTGTATTGGACATTATTGGAGCAAGAGACTGGGCACTCAAGGGGAATTGGTGGAAAATAGCTCCAATAATACTGCAGAAAACTTGATGGTAGGTAGTTTGAGCCACCAGCAAGCTTGGAAAATACTCAGAATTCATTCATGTGGTGGCAACATACTATGGAATGGTCAAGCCCCTGCTCATTATGTTCGGTAAAGTGTCAGGTGAGCCCCATAGACTGAGCCAGGTGACACACCCACCATAATGGGCGAGACCATTCCATGACATTAAGCTCTGGGGTGGCAGATTCAAAAATTATAAGGAAATTCATGTTCAACAGATACATTCTGGTCACTGGAAGATTCTGTTATATGTTGTGGTCAAGAAAGTGACATGCTCTGTCAGCCCAGAACTTAATGAGATATTTAATGCTTGATAGAGGGCAGGTTTGAAGTAGGGTCCTTACATATAGGCCACAGATACAGTGAAATATATAGTGCCGTTAACGCTGCTGGCTTCAGAGTAAGAGCAAGCAACCCCTAGCCAATCAGCCTGCTCAAAGCAAGGATAATTGAGGTCGGGCTGGCTCGTCCAACCAGGCAAATTGTAAGAAAATGAATTAGTTGCAGTGTTGCTCCAATGTGCCAATAGACTTTGCATAGCATCCACTGCACCAAAACACAAAAGTTGTGTATAAGCTTGTGAGAAAACAAGCAGCTAATCACGGAATGACTCTACCCTCTATGGTGGTTCAAACTTCAAACTAAAAACTTTCCTTGCTGGATCTAGAACTTCTTGTATAGCTGATGCATGCACTTCTATGGAACACGCCCCATCCATCATACACACACATAGGGAGTACTCCAGATGTCACTCAGACGTTGGGTCAAGTTCAATCCTAAATTTGATGCCTGAATATGATACCAATGTGTTTCCTACGGGGGAGAGCCCAAAACTTCCTACTAGTCACAGCAAAAACTTCTTTTGTCAATCTGGTTACAAGTATGCCACCAGTGCCTATTACAGGCTTTGTAAACCATTTTGTAAGAAATCTTACCTCCTGACCACTTATACGTCCAAGACTTAACCGGGCCTATTGTTCTAATATATTTTGTGAAACATTTGAAAAGAAAATCATTGTACAAAGAACAAAGCACAACTAATGTGCTATAACCCCTGTCTATACAAAACAAATTCAGACCACCAAATCGAGCAATTCCAAGGATTTTTTTTTTTGATGGCAAAAATTTGTCAGATTTCAATTCTTACCATATGCTCCAAGGCAGCCACAAGATAGAACGATTTCTCAAGATTCTAGTAGCAAATTTGCACTGTTGCCAAATCTGGTTAAACCTTGTAGTTAATGCTCTCCAGTTTGACAACATCCCAAAACCAGAAAAAACACTGAGCTGCTGAGCGTAGTAGGTAAGAATTAACATTATTGTTGATTTAATAACTGATCATGTACATCTCGATTCGACATCAGCAAATTGTGTATGAACCCATACCCTCTTTTGTCTCATAGTAGTACCAAGATCCGTCACTAAGCGTGGCATTCCAGCTCCCAGGAAGATCGGCTAGTGGAACCGGTAAGGGGGGTGTTGCGGGGGCAGGGGCAGGGGCGAGCGCGGAAGTAAGACATGAGCAGAACAAGCTCAAGAAGGAGCAAAACAGCAAAGCATACTTGATAACGCGGCCGCTTGTGAAGCTGCAACCATAAGTAACAAGACGAAGCTGCTGAAGTCTACAGACCAAGAGCAATTGGGGAGTGTTGCACTCGTCCTTGATGCCACGATAACTGCCCATGATTCTAGGACTGCGATGTTGACGTGTGCAGGTAGTTTGGAGCTCCAGCTTGGTACTGTGTTGAATATTTGGCAGTCGAAAATGGGTTGAGAATTGAAGATCTTCCGCGTCAAGCTAGCGCTTCGTGTGTGCAACAAAGTTCTCATCAGCCAATTCACATACAGGTGCTGCTTGAAGCTGATGAGACAAAGGGAGAAGGATTGCACACCCAATGAGACGACGACCAAACTTGGGTCCACGTGCATGTTGCATATTTGCAGTAAACTTCGGCGATTTTGTACACCATCCTAGTCGTATTATCTTCGTCCCTTGTAATCCGTGCATATGCTACAGCCCCACCCGGGACCTTCATGCCGCCAAACCTGCAGCAATAGGCCTCCTTTTTAGATGGCCATGTTCGTCAATATCTATCCGTAAAGCACTGACACTTCTCTTCATTTGTATTTTCAGGTTGCTCCCCAGCTTGAATCTGTCCTATTTGACTTTCTCAGACTTACCTCTGTTTTATTGGATCCAGTTTTGTGATTAATCACTTTCAAAAACAAAATATCGTTGTTTTACATAGGGAAATGTCCTGTTGTGAGGACCGTTTTAAAATTTAAACCTCTTTCAACCTATCGATCTCAAGGATCTCAAATCCCAAAGGCCCCATAACGAGACCTTCTTTTATACCAACACCCAAATGTTCTATTTATGTGTGGACCTCAAAACGGGAACTGAGATATATACATGTCTCTGACAAAAGTGATTAGAACCAGGGGTTAATTCTGATCCTATATACCAGACCAACACTGGAATAGATCCCAGTTCTAATTTGTTTTTAAAAAACTGGAACGGGAGTTTCTTCATAAAATTAAAAACCCACCCAACACTGGAGAAAACCGTTCTATGACTATTTATTATTCATAACCCAGAAAACAGTGGCCAATTTCACTTTCATCATTGGACTAAAGGTGCATTCACACCTGATGTTAAGTCAGTGTTAAGTGAAAATATCTAGGTGGCATCTTAGGTGGCACCCAATGTTAAATGGGTGATTTTTTAATATTAAATGAATGTTAACTTAACATAAAATCTTCATGATAAATAGGTTTAGGTCCTAAATGACTAGCTTGATGTTAGGGTACTTAATACTAGAATCCTTAACTCTGAGTGTGAACGCATCTTAAGTACTGGAGCCTCAAGCCAGTTACCAGGCATTGCTGACAGTAATGAGACTTGACACAGCCTCTTTTCATCTAAATAGAAAGTGGCTATCTATCACACTTTCACCAAGAAGTGAAGTTTGTGGAATCTTTGGGCCAATGAGAGCTGATGTTGACACCTTGTGCTGACTAGTAGGTCCCTAATGCAATGAAGGTCAAAGGTTCTGGCTTATAACTTGTGACTTGATAGCCAACAGAGCATCAAGCTTCTCATCATCGTTGAATAGCAGGTTTGGTCAGGTCTCTGCTGAATAATTTAATCTTGAAATTTAGATTTTGATACATAGAATTTTCCTGAATAATTCAAAAGATGCCTCATTTTCCTTAACACAAAAATTTCTTGGAGAATTTTTTTTTGAAATTTCAGCATGTCTAAAATGATAGAATGCTTTGCCTTTTGTTTGAATTTCATATTTGAATGACTGGACTTTTCCAGCCATCTGTTTTGTAGCAAAATGGCCCAGAAACTGAAAGTTTGTGAACAGTTCAGAACTTTTACAGGGCTGCCCATGAACTTATCAGTAGGCAAAAGTTTGTGTCTTCAGTCGTCACCATCAAAAGTTTCAAACGTGTTGTCTTCAGATTGGAGAAAGTTGAATTGGTAGTTTTTTGGGCAGAAATGAGATTGAGCTATCAAAGCTTGCAAGAGACCCACCAATTGCAATGTCCAGTATTACTATATCTTAAAATATGTCAGTTTCCACTTTCGAAGTCCTTGCAAAAGGTGCCTACTAGCTCATTCTTCCTTAGTACTTGGTGTCCACATGTATTATAAACTACCTCCAAACAATAGAAAATTGTACTTGCCACCAAGGGCATGAAACCAGGAACATTTTAATGCTCAAGGAGGCTAGGGTTGGAAGATAGCATATACTTTTTCAATCTGTTGAAAAACTCTTGCAAGGACCAAAAAAAAAAACCTACTAAAGGGATGTTCAAGCCCTTAACATCAATGAAGTGTCATGAATCACAATTATTTCTAATTGCAAGTTATCATCAACTTTCTAAACATTATTTTACCATGTTCACATGTGATGTGATTTAATAATTAATTTTGACATCATTTTTGGAGTTTGCAATTTAATTCACATCTACAAAAATAATCTTTGTCATTTTCTTTCTGAAAGAGGATAGACAAGGAGGATACATGCTAAACATTGTCGATTTGTCAAACTTCAGTTAACATCAATGTTAGGCTCTAAATTTTACTTTTTTTGAAAAATGTAATGTTAATTAACATTGTAAGTGTAAACTAGTGGCTAATTTTAAGATCCTTAACACTAAATTAACACTGGAACTAACACCAGGTGTGACCTACCTAAAGATATGCATGTTCCCAACATTTTATATCCTTCTGAGGCCTTCTCAAGAAGTAACCAGTTTTGGTGTCGTATGCAGGCAACCTCTCAGGCTCCGAGCCGGGACAAACAGACGGCCCCTATGCTGGTTCCCCTTTGATGTGGTCAGTTTCAAGTTTTTAATCTATGGTGGACACAAAACCAGTAGCGCTATGGACAGGACCTGGTAGGACTCACTATGAATAATGGGAACAACAGCTTGTCCCACCAGGCTCACTTTGTTCCAATGTAAACCCAATTCCTGGTAGAGAATGGGGATAGGTGGTCAGGATAGACGTGGTTTTCTTCTTCAATACAATAAGGGCCATCCCGCACATAGCTAGCAAAGTTATGATAGTAAATGAATTTGTAATCTCACTCCCTACTTGTCTAACTCCTGCTTTTTTGGCAATTTTTTAAAAACAATTCAAAAGAAAAACAGAAGCTAAATATACCCCCCCCCAGCACTGTCGGGCGCCCTTTCTGGGCCTGACAGTGTGCAACCGTGTGGTTCTGCTGCAGGGTTTGATTTTTTGACTGTGGAAGTTATTCATATAGAAAAGAAAACGCTAACACCTCAAAGTCTGAATCTGTGCCAGTGCTTATTAGCAACTTGTATGCGTGGAAGGTTTGGGTTTTGAATCCTGTGAGCTGCTGCAAAACAAAAATATTCTTTACTAAATTTTTAAAAAAACATGTCTAAGTTGCAGAATAAAAAGAACATGTAGAACCATGCTGCATGGTTTTATGCAGAACCATACAGGGCCGAAAAACATGTGCAAGAAGACAAGAAAAACAGGTGTCGGACAGAACTCGATTGGGGGGGCGGGCTAGGGTGGGGTGGATATTTAGCGTCTCACAAATCTTTGTAGGGGTCACAAGTCACAACCCCCCAAAAAAACCCTGGTAGTGAATTCTGCCAAAAAGGTCCAACTTGGGATCCTTTCTTGTGGCTCAAGTTTGTATGGACAATGCTGACATGGTGACGTTATGATACCACATCTTCGTGACCTTTTGTGAACTCTTTTTTCAGTTTTGTGATGTAATCGCAGTGGCAACCATCCACAAGAGAGGAAAGAGCCAAATTTGCCTTCAGTTCAATGACGACAGTAGACATATTTTATAGTCCTGCTATGTTTCGGTGACCTACAATAACCCAGAGTCCCAATAGGTAGGGTGTTTTCGAAAGGCTTATTGGTCCAGCCCAAAAATAGTGGCAGCCAATTTTAGGAATAGAATTTTCATGCAACCAATGAGAAGTCGTCGTGGAGGGAAGGGGTCTCTACCCTTTTGTTTTCTTATGGGTGGTCACTTTCATGTTTTTCTCCTTGGAATGTGGCGAACTAAAAGGCATCTAAAATGAATCTTGCGGAAAAGAAAGTGGAGTAGATGCAATTTTTTCCCAAAAAATCTGGTTAATTGATTAGTGCCATATAAATTGATTGATTTTGAACAAGCAGCTCTGCCACAAGAGGCTCTGTCCTGAAAATAAGGTATTTCATTTAATGTTCTACTATGAACTCAAATTACATTGAATGAAAGTTTGTTGGCTTTATCAAAGGCCATAAAAAGAAAATTCACATTTATATTAAAAATTAAAGTCTCTAAACCATCTTACAATTCATTGTGCATATTTAGAAATTGAAACCATCATTCCATTGTCTTTTCTTTAACCATACAAATGAGTATAAAGCTGTAAATAATTATATTGTCTAAAAAAATCCAAGTTTTTCAAACTTGGATAATGTAAACAATTTGTAGCAATGTGCATGAGATAATTTCATGTTTGAAACAAAGATCAATATTGAATGGATATAAATTATATGGAAAGATTTTTATTTTTAGTCCCATTTTCATTTTGAAGTTTGAGAATTTGGCAATTCTTTTTTCTTTTCTTTTTCGCAGTTTTGGTTTAGGTTTTTCATGAAAAGTGTTTTGTTATGATGTTTAATGGGTGTACATGTTTTTTGTCCTGTTATTGATATTTATGATTTTTTTTGGACATGGTCCATGAAAAATTGTAAAAATGCAAATTCAAGCCACAAGGTGCCAACATTTTGGGAGTAATTAATTAAGTGAAAAATGCACCATTTACATGCATATTTTCACAAACATTGAATTTTAAATAAATGAAAACATTAATGGTTTTTTGTTATATATTGGAAGTGTGTTTGGTAATTTGAATGCAATATAAATCAATTTGTGAAAATTTGACCAATATGCTTCTATTACATTAGATTTGCATTCATTTCCAAGGACATTTGCCCATATATGATCTAATTGAAATCTAGCTTTTGTGGTGCTTTCATTAAATTGTGATTTTAATTGAAATTTATCCATGAAATATAATTAAATTTTTAAATTTTTTGGTTGATTATTGTATCTTAAAATGTCAACATTAAAGTCCCCCATAATGTTGATTGGACAATCTTCAGGAGATTGTTGAATTATAGTTTTTAAATTATTTAGGAATGTAGAAATTGAACATGAATGAGCTTTATACACACATACATTATGTATTACTTTTCATGTATTAATATTAAAATTTATATATTTTGAACCATCATTAGTTATTGTTTTTAAAAAGTATAAGTGCATGTGTATGTCATACATCATCACTAACCCATGACCATCATGGATTAAAATATATATGAATACTTCGATGAATTTATAAATGTGTGGACATATGTTGATGCATGGTGTATTTTTGTTTTGTATAAAACATAAGATATGAAACATTTGAAGATTATGATCATGATTGATGTTTTCGTAATGTTTGCATAAAGAAGTTGTATTTAAGGCTTTATAATTACATGAAAATTATGTAATTTTTTTAATTGAAAAATTAATGGTATCCAAGTTACAATTGTTTTCAATCTATTCATTTCTATATGTATTCTTGGATCCACATATAAAAAATTCATGTTGGAGAAGAGCTAACAAAAATATTTTTTCTTTTGTTCAAATGTAGGATAATGTTATATATGTTAACCCATGATTTTAAATGTTAGTGGGATTAAAAACCAATGCATTTAACAATAATCCTTGAAAATGATAAATGGTTCTTACAATCACAAGTTGAATTGAAAATTGAATACTTGTTATGATAAATGATTGGGATTTAACAACTCTTATATCTTTGATAATAGGTTCAAGTAGTGTCCATTTTGATTCAATGTTGTTGTTGTTGTAATAGTGATTATATTTTTCTCTTGTTAGTGTTCTAATTTTAGAATTCTAAAATATTGTCCATATAATGGTTTTTTCACATTATGTTGATGTTTTAAAAATGTCATCAGTTTTATTCACAAGACCATCACATTTTATATAGTTACGAACACATAATCAACCAACATATCTTTTTTTTATTTAATTGTAAAATGCAAACCCGCAGTTTTACTTGGATCATTTGAGAGTTTATAATCACGGTGGGCATGATTAATGGTTGATGTTCATTGCTTTGAAAATAAACATGGGACTTAATGTGTTAATGAACACATTTTCATTGTGTTTTTGTATAAGTTTATTTGTATAAAATAAATATAGAATAATAAAATTATTGGGTGGTTGTTGATTACAAATTGAATTTATAAATTCAATATCTTTTGTATTTTTTATTGTAGTATGAAATTTGTTCAAAGTTTATATAAATACCTTATCAGACTATCACATAACTTTATTTAATTCATAACATTGGACATATGTTTGCCAAAAATTTGGTGCTAATGCATTAACATTTTCTTTGATATTTTGAAAGATCCAACTATTTTACTAAAGGGGAAATCACTTGTCATGATAACATCATCACCACCAAAAAATTTATTTTGAATGTGTTTTATGAACTTTAGCTTACTATTTATAACATTAAACATTATAGCATCAACAAGTGATATTTCATCTAAATTGTAATTGTTCATATTGACGTGTAAGTTTATTTAATGAATATAATGATAAGTTTGGTAAACTAAATAAGGATTATTAAATAGGTATGTTCAATGTTTAATTTATTATTAAACTATCAATATTAAAAGCAACTTTACATGTTGATGCCATAAATAAAGCCTTAGTCTTTGTTAAGTCAAAAGATATGTCTCTATTGTATAATCATAATAATTCTTGAATTATGAGTTTTAATGTAAAAGTTTTATTAGTTCTAGCATCCCTTGTAAAAAACAAACATATTGGTGTATTAAGTTACAACTATTTTCTATGCATAACATCATCAAATATTAATATTTCTTCTTCATTTAATCATCTAAATAAACTATAAATTTAAACTTTTCCATCATCATGGAATATGATGATTTTGTGAATTTTTTATTTTTTAAAAATTGTGATTTTTGGATTGATCCATAACAGGATTGACTAACAAAGTCAGATTGTAAATCATAATGTTCAATATTGATTTTGTTTGTTATAAAAATTATAGGACATGGATCATTTATTTCATTATCTATATCCTTAATCCAAATGTTAGGTAAACATAATGGTTTTGATTTTGAATCTATTGAATCATCCATTTTTTAAATATTTGAATATGGCATTTGGTAGTTGAAAATAGATTTAATTTTAAAGATTTCATCATGTTATTAACTATATGCATCATGATAGGTTACATTAGTTCCAGGTTGCAATTTTTTTGAATTTTGAAATAGTGTATACAATAAAACTTGTTCTTTTCACCAATTTTCAATATCTTTATATTATTATAATTTACAAACCAAATAATTTTGGGTTTATGATGTTTTGAATTTTTTTTTTCAATGTTATAAAAAAATTTAAACTTTATTAATGATAACAATTCATATTAATTAGGACAATATTTTTCTATCATCAATGAACACATTATATCAATTGAATTTGGTTCCAATTCATTTAATGCAACTTGTGATTTGAACACAAAAACATGTTCTTCAAAAGGAGAAGTATTTATGAACTGAAATGTTTGAAATGAATGATATAACAATAAAAAAAACACAATGTAATCAACAAGTTGAGCAACCATTTGTTGGGCATTAAAAAAAACATTACCTAATTAGGTCCAAACATGATTGGGGTACCACATTTGAACCCTAAGGACTCACTCCAAGGATTCCCAATTTCAAAAAATTTATTCATTTTTCCCATGACCTATCTTACATTTCATCTTTTTTTTCATCTCAAATGAAATAATTTTGTTCTAAATTTTATATAGGCCTCTAAAGCATTTATTATTTTCACTTATGAAAGTGAGAATAATAAAATTTATCCAATGTGGGCCATGTTCTATTAATGGCCCAAAATTCCCAATTATAATAGGGCATTTGGTTTTTATGACATTCATACATTTTATACACATTAGCACATAAGGTGTTTGTGGTAGAAATATAGGGCAAAAAAGAGTTGTTTAAACATTCCTTATGAATCTTTGAAAAAAAAAAATCATGAAACAAAGCCCTAGATTTCTTTCAAAGACTTGGTAAAAATCCTTAAACTTGTTCAAATTTGACATTCTATGCATAGAATAGTACCTTTGTAATGTATATATTTATGAATAAAATCAAACTTTCAATATGAATGTGCGATTTAGTTTTAATAACATGTTTAAATGAGGGGGTCCAATGAATATAAAATGAGACAATCCTTTTGGGTACCCCGCCATGCTTTTACCCAACTTTTGAATTATTGTATTTGCATCTATATTATTTATGATGCATTTTTTTATGAAGAATGTAGTTTTGATGTTATTGATTTTTTTATTTTTTTTCATATATGATGTGTTATATGTTGCAGCTACATCTATAAACTACATGATTTTTTTCTTACATGTACGTGTGTTGATGTTATCGTGCATATTGTAATGGTTTTAGTAACAATGATACATCACAAGAAGTATGCATGTCTATAAACTATTCAATTTTTTCATTTGTGTGCATTCCATAGATAGGTGCGTTTTTTATTCATAAAAGTCCATGGTCATGTTCGCTCCCACAATCTTGGAATTCAGTGATGAAAAAGAAAAGAAACCCCCAAAAAATGATCTTTTGCAATAAGTTTACAAAAACAAAATGTTTTATGATCATAATATTTTATACATGTGATAAAGTCAATTCGTATCAATTTTGGTATACAAACAAATTGAAGGTCTCCTATTTTATTTAAGAAATTTAATTTTAAAGCATGTAATGTGTGTAAAACTTTAATGAAAAGATCCCATAATCTTTTAACATATGTACATGTGACAAAGAATGTTTGAGGACCAAGTTGTCAAATCATTACAAATAAAATTTTCAACAACCTTTCACAATAATTAAATGAATTACACAAACCTTCCAAATCACAATAACCTAATTATGATTTGAAGATGTTATCTAAATTAGGTTTATTTCATACTTTATAAGCTTTTAAAGTTTTACCACATAATTTTCCTTTTCATATTTGCACCCAACCATAACCTATGACTTTTTGGATGGAAATTTTAACAGCTAAAAAAAAAATTAAAAATATTTGTTGAAAAATATCCAATTTATGAAGAATTCTCATTGAACTATTTTTTGATATGAAAACCTTCAAAATTTTATCAAGGTTGCATGTAAAACAATGTTGGAAAATTTAGTTCCTCTAAAGGTTTTTCTTCAAATAAACCTAAAGGGTGAAAGTTTTGATTTTGGGCAATATAAATATATAGTATTTTCATAATCCATTATTTTTGGAGCATCTAAAAAAATATGTATCATTGAATCTATTGGTGTATAATGTATTTTTTCATTGTTAAAACTAGAATTATCAAATGATGCATTATTATAAATAAGAATTTGAAATTTTGAATTCATATACAAAATGAACAAACTTGCCCATTGATGATGAATGGTAACATTCAAATCTTTGTATAATGGTGTTTCAATTAAATCTTGTAAAGCAACCATTACAATATTTGGACAAACATTTCTTCACATATAAGGTGATTTGTATTCAAGACATCACTTTTTAAAAACATACTTGTTACACCATCATGTGGTAAATGTGATAGTATTAATTGAGTTTGATCCACATTTTTAGGGACATTAATAACACTACCATGCATCTTATATTGCCCATACCCTTTGAATTTATAAATCTAAGCAAAAACAAAATGTGGCAAAACAAAACATTTTTTTAAACCAATCTAATATGTTAATGGTTTACATTATATGTAAAACGAAAGACTAAAAATGCAATGCACATCGAAACATAATTAACTTTGATACTTTATTCCAAATGTAAATTGGTATTTGTAAATATTTGGCTATCCAAAATATTACAATGAAATCTCCCCCACAAACCTCCCATATTAGCACTTAATACCATTTTTGTCACATATTGATGTTCATTTGGGACCATGTTTTGATGCAAATCAAACAAAAAACTTGGATTTACTTCTTGAATATGACATTGTTGGGTTTTTTAATATTCAATAATAAACATTGATTTAAATGTGCCATGTTATTTTTCTTCAATTCAAGAGATGATAAATGATTATCCAATAAATAAGAGATAACACATATTTTAATTCCAGACTTTGAAAAAGTTCAAAAATAAAAACAATAAATTTTGAAAGTTTAAAGACAAATAAAATAACATTTTCAACTTGGTGGGCACCAAACAAAATGTTGAAACAACAAATTTGCATAAGAATTTTTTTTCACCATGAGAACAATTTACATTCATATACTTAAAAAAGTAATTGATGGTCTTGATATTATCATGATAGGTGTTTTCAATCAAGCACCTATTGTGAAAGATAACTAGATCTTTCAAAATATTAAAAACAATATTGATATACTAACACCAAATGTTTTGTAAACTTATGTCCAATCTTATCAACTAAATAAAATTATGCAATAATTTCATATGTTATTCATACAAACTTTGAACAAATTTCGTATTATGACAAAAATTACAAAGGGTATTTAATGTATAAATTCAATTTGTTATCAATAACCACCCATGAACAATAATATAATTCCATACTTATTGTATACCAATAACTTTTTGCAAAACACAACGAGAAGGTGTTCATTAACACATTAGGTTTCACATTTATTTTGAACAAATGACAATAACCACTCATCATGCCTGCCATTTTACAAATTCTCTCAAATGATCCAAGCAAAACTATAGGTTTGCGTTATGTAATTCACATAAAATATATATGTTAGTTAAATTATGGGTTGAAAATTATGCAACATATGGTGGTTTTGTGAATGGAACTAATGGCATATTTAAAGCATCTAAAATGACATATTGTGACAAAATCATAATATGGATAATGTTTCAAATTTGTAAAATTGAAACACTAACAAAGAAAAATATAGTCATTACTACAACATTGAGTCAAAATGAACACCATTTGAACCTATCAACAAAGATATAAAAGTTGGTAACATGCAATCACTTATCATAATAAGGATTTAATTTCCAATTCAACTTACAATAGTAAGAACCATCCAACATTCCCAAGGATTATCACTAAATGAATTGGTTTTCAATCCTACTATTGTTTTTAAAAATGGGTTAACATATATATCTTTATCTCTTATTCAAATAAAAGAAAAAATATTTTTATTAGTTATTCTTCAACATGAAAACTTTTATGTGAATCCAAGAATAGATATAAAAATGTACAAATTAAACAAAAGTGCAACTTGGCTACCCTTCATTCTTCAATCTAAAAACTTATATCATTTTTATGTATAAAATACAAGCCTTGAATTATGTCAACATTACAAAGAAATCAACTGTGACCTTTAACCTTCAAGTGTTTCACATTTTATATCTTATAGAAATAGGAATACACTATGCATCAACAAATGCACATAAAATTTATAAATTCATTAAAGTACTCATATATTTCAATCCATTTTGGCCATGGGTTAATGATGTATGACATACATATGCACAAGTTGGATTCTTTCAACACAACAACCAATGATGGTTCATAATTATAGCAACATCTTTTCATATTAGTGCACAAAAAAATACATATTGTATGTGTATAGAGCTCATTCTTGTTTGATTTATGCATTCATAAACAATTTTTGAATAATAATTCAACATTCTTCAAACATTGTCTAATCATCATTTTGGGATATTTTAATGTTGACATTAAAAAGACAACAATCATGCAAAAATTAACAAGAATATTAGATTTCATGGATAAATTTAAATTAAATTCACTATTCAATGGAGACACCACAAAAGTTGAATCTCAACTAAACAATATGTGGGTGAATTTCCTTTCAAATGAATGCAAAACTAGTGTAACAAAAGCACATTGGCCAAATTTTCATAAACTAATTTATATTGCATTCAAACTCCTAAACACACTTCCAATGTATAACAAGAAACTATTGATATTTCCACGGATTAAATGTAACATGTGACTATGTGTGTGTCTACATGTTGCAATTTCAACTTAATGACGAATATTGGCAAGGTAAAGTAGACATTTTCTGCTCCTTGTCACAAAAATAAACAAGTGGTCATAAACAAGTTTTAATGTTTTGAAAGTATAAATGTTTTTTCAATTTAATGATCAAAATGAAGATTATTTTTAATCTTATCACAATGATGTTGATTAATCACATATTTCATATCCATTCAAGTAGAGTATAAACAAATTGTTTTTTCCTATTTTTTAGGCTATCCAACCTTGTGCAAATAGGTGAAAGTAAATGAATTATTGAATACTCTCCATTTTCAACATGATGTAGCTTTAAAATGTACTTGTAAATTCTCAACATTTAAATATTATAATATAATATATCAAACTTCTTATGGAAAAATATGTTTAAATTCAATTTGACAATCATTTTAAAGTATATTTGTTATTTGTTTTTATTGTACCAAAGTTTGTCAAATTTTGTAATCACCTCATTATAAACTCAAAGAAAAGCACCACACTTTTATAATGTTAATTAAAATTATTTTCAATCTAGTTTCTTCTACTTGTGTCAAAAATTGGACCATTTTTATTTTTAAAATTAAACTATTTTTTTTGTATATTTTACCATGGTTTCACATTGACCCCAAATGGTTTCAACATACATTGTCACTAGATGTTTCACCATTTATTGCACAAGGATCCTATTCATTGCTAAATGTAAATGGAACCTTGTGGCATAAATTTTGATGGACTATTTTTTTTTTGAAGACTACATGTAATAAGCTTTTTCATTTGCCAAACACAAATTTTTTCTTTTTCGGATACATGTCTATTTAAGCAAACTCACCAATCACAACAACAAAACACCCAACATTCAAAACTCTAAACCCAAAATACAACAAAAAAAAAACTACATTATCTAAGAGTTATCAAATCCTCAACCCTGAAAGTGAAGCATTTGAAAGAAAAATTAAGAGTAAAAATTAGGTGAGAAGCTTTTCTAACTATTTTCATCTAGATTTTATCCATCCCATGATTGGGTGATCCTATCCACCTTAAACCTAGCATCTAAGTATCTAGTTTTAAGTTGTGCACATTATGATGCCTTTCCAACAAAATTACTTGCACTTGCAAAAACAAAACTTGGACATTTTTACAAAATATGGTTTTTTTTACTTGTTTACATTCATTTGTAAGCCTAAACGAATGTTTGTAAGCCTAAAGGAATGTTTGTGTGGAATTAATTTTGAATTTCTAAATGTGCACAATGATTTCCAAGAAATCTACAAAAAGTTATTTATCAATACAAATGTGAAAGATTGATTTTCAAAGCTCCTTATAATGCCAACAAACTCTTAACCCATGTAACTTGAGTTATAATAATGAAAACACTTCCATTGCCTTGTAAAGTTGTTTATAAAACACTATTTTTAAAACAAAACCTTTCGAGGTAAAATTGATTATTAAGTTACAAAGGATCCATGTATTCAATTTGTGAAATTTTCTTGGCCCATATTTCAGTACTATAGTTCATGGTTTTTTTACTGGGTTTTATAATTAAAAAATACCTTTAAAAACAATGTCAAAAAGACCACCTTGTCAATTTAAATAAGTTAATTTGAAGATGTTAACATGATTGGGTAGTCAATTTGGACCTTGTTGTTTTGACTAACAAAGTGACTAATTTGCTTAACAATAGACTATTTGACTAAGTCAAAATTTCAAATTTATACCTAAATCAAAATCATTTTTTGGATTGTTATTTTTTTAACTAATAGGTAGGTAGTAAATAGGTTTAGGTAGGTTGAAGAAATGCACTTAAGTAGGTAGGTGTTAGCTTAGCTTAAGCTACCTAACCTAATTTCACCAACTATTTTCGCCTAACCTACCTACCTTAGCCTTTTAAACATGACATAGGTTGTAAGTATAAAGAATTGAACCCCAAACCTTTACAATGATAAGCTAAGTCCTTACCAATGGATTAAACCATCAAAGATATTTAACTTTTGTCAAGTTTTTAATTTCACCATTTACTTCACATCAATAAATATAATGTTTAAACTTAAGTGACAACTAATTATTAAACCCAATGGATAAATCTAATGGCTAAACCTTGGCTAAACTTAATAGTTAAATTTTGGGTAAATCTAATGACTAAACCTAATGGTTACACCTAGTGGTTAAACTTAAATAGGTGAGTGGGGTGAATAGGTAGGTAGGTAAATAAGTAAACTGTACAAATGTGAAAAAATATAAATAGCTACGTAAATAAGTAACTAAGTAGGTGGGTGGGTAATAGGTATGTAAGTAGTTAGTTAAGCAAATAGGTGGGTGAATAAGTAGGAGGTAAATACATAGGGTAGCAAACGATGTTACATTTGACTAAAAACCATCGACTATCTTGATTAAATATTCCTTTTGATTAATAATCATTAACCATTTCGACTAAATGTTGCACTTGACTAAAAACCATTGTTCATTCTGATTAAAGATCATTGACCATTTTCATTAAATGTTTTACTTAACTAAAAACTAGTGACCATTTTGACTAAGGTAGTACAACTTGACCATATACATTTAGACAAATAAATTACTATAATCAAATTGATCAGTCAAAAAATGCATGTGTCAATCAAACCCCTAGCTTCTAGTTAAAATGTCCATGTCCATTAGTTGAAAATGAGAAATTAATAAACTTGAACTTCTTAAAAAACCATGATTTGTAATAGTGTTTGAACTATCAAAATTATAGTTTTAATATTGTGGTCTTCAAAATGGGCATGCCCAATTGTAGTAATGCCCATCACCAAGAGTGTTACATGGTGCAAAAGTCACGCACCCATGATAACCAATTGGTATCATGGGGGAGAAAAATGACAACAAGCTTTATGAAAACAATCACGTATTTAAAAGCCTGCTGGCTTTTTTACAGTGTGTAAGGTGCTCTCTAGGTACACTAGAGAAAAAATATGCAATTCTTACAAACCTCAGTTTCCAGGTGGGGAGGGAGGCATCCTCACAACCTATGTTGATGTTGATTATGGATGTGACCTTCACACCAAAAAATCCACCTCATGCATACACTTCAAACTATGAAATGCACCCAGCGATTGGAGCAGTAAAGCTAAAAGCATTATGACAACATCAATTACTAAAGTTGAATATCAAGTTCTTTCTGAAAGCGCCACAAGCAGTGTTTGGTTCTGAAGATTACTTACTGATCTTTTAAGTTTGTGAAATTTAGAACCAATTTATGAAAGAAAGTTCCCTTGTTGATGACTTGACCATCAAGTACATTCCAACCTTTGTACAACATGCAAATACATTGATGAAGCCTACAAGTTATGCTTCAGAAGGTTATTTTACAAAATAACAAAGGACTAAAACTTTCCAAAGTTCTGACCGAGAAATGTGTGCAGGAAAACTTGAACAAAACTGACCAGTTGGGTGTGGAGAGACTGCAGCCCTTCAGAGGAGATGGTACACAGATCTGTGTACTGCTGGTCAGGCTGTGGAACTGCTTGCCCTCCACCATGCAGTAGTGAAGCTACTCATGCAGAAGGGGCAGAGAAGTCCGATTTTGAATCTCAACCTCCACTCAGCAGTGCCTCTTCTCATTTTTTGTCTTCAGTTTTCTTGATGGATTCTTGATTCTGTCACTGAGCAATCCCAGCAAGGGTTTTACTTGGTGGAAAGTATGACTGGCTCATTACAAAATCACCCAAATGAAGTTTTGGTATAAGTATCTTTGGACTCAGAAGAAATCACCGGTTGGGAAATTCTGCATTCCAACACTTTGTGGTGGATCAGAGAGTTCATCCACAAAAAAAATTGTGGGACTGCAGCAAGAATGCTAAATTTCGGTTTAAAAAGCTTACAAATCATTAGTTATTACAGAGAGCAAAGTGTCCTAGTAAATTTTAACTGGCTATGTAAAAAGCTTAGAGGGGGCTGTCTAGGACTGTCATTTACAGGCATACCATATGAGATACAATACATTCCTAGAACCTTATCAGCCTCATTGTATGCAAGAAAAAATTGAACAAAATGTCCTGTTATCAGTCTGCAGAACTACAGTTTAGAAAAGTGAACTTGTTAAGTTAGAGATATCAATTTCAAATATCCTTCACACCTAAATTCAGAAGGATGTGGGCTGTATGCACTGAGTCAAGACTTTTAAGATAACTCCAGATTATGAGAAGCATGACTGTGTGCTCCAGCAAATACAATTGTTGGAGGGAGCCTAGAGGATAAGATGTAGCACAGATGTCCATGTCCCATGGCAAGTGCATTTATGCAAGCAACCACGGGAAGCAACAAGCAATGTGGCACAAAGTTTCTGTCAATGGTTTAACCCCTTTGGATCCAATAAATAAGCTTCAATAATAGCTGAGAAATCCTGGTCACCAAGGCCTTCTGCTTTGGCCCGTTTGTAGATATCATTTACAGAGGCTGCTACAGGAGTAGGTTGTGCAACATCTTCTGCCATTGCTAATGCAAGCCGTAAATCCTGTCAAACCCAGTTGTCATGCAGGGAATCAGAATACAGACATAATCCAGAGTTCCAGCAGAAGATAAGACACTTAACACTTCTAGTATCCAGTTTCCCAAGGTCTGAAAGTTCCCTGAGAGCTTACAGTTATTGAGAAATTCACCAAGCAAGGTCCCAATCCACAACAGTATCCAGAGAATTCCTCACATGGAAAGAGGCCATCTGTACTATCTTCTCCTTCTGTCACAACTGTTTCTGCTTTATGTGGAGAGGGGCTAGAGTTTCTAACCTTTTGCTGATGCTTGAGAGGGAATGCGGGTGGGTAGCTCCCTTTCACCATAGATGGTCCCTTCATAGCAAACATAGGTGCAGCAATTGCACCTTGTCCCACCACCTGAGGGCCCCAATGCATCAATTACTTGCACTTAAAACTTTTGAAGGATAATAAGCCCTAAACCAAGAACCCTACCCCTCCCCCCTCAAAAAACCTACCATTGACTGTCTCACCAGAAAGCTTTGCATTTCAGACAGTGGGAGATATCAGGATTCTGAGAATCTGCATTTGCAATCACAACTGTGGTTTTCAGTACCTCAACAATGGTGGCTGGGTCAAGTCCAACTTTCTTTCCAAGTACCAGGCCTTCTGAAAATGATGCCATCATGCTGCAATTGACCACATTGTGTGAGAATTGTGGCTAGAGAAAAATCCTTACACTAAGCCCAACCACAAAAGCAAGTACAACAGTTTCCAAGACAGCCTGGTAAGAATGCCAACAATCTTACCTAGGGCAAAATATGTTCATAAGTATTGAGAAATTCTCCATACTGATGACTAAAGTCAACCTCAATATGATTGAGGAATGACCTAATAAAAAGGTTGTAGGCATTTCAGATCCAAACAACATATCAGCGAACAGGAAAAAGAAATAGAGAAGGGACATCCAACCCTAGAAAACAGAGAAAAGACTGGAGCAGTTTGAACAATAGCAGCAGCCACACACAAGTTCAGTGACCTTCAACAGCAATATGTATGATGCTGAACCCACTACCATAAATCCTCAATGACTTCATCTGCTCCCAGGCAGTGGATGAGAGTCATACAAACAACATACTGAATTTGTCACAAGACTGGTAGTAACAGGAACACTCCATCATGATGCTGGCTAGCTCAACAAAGCATTAAAAGAAGGAGATGACCAAAGAAACCAAGAAGAAGGGCAACACCCAAAAAACCCAAAAACCAACCAAACAAAAAAACAAGGAAAGGAAAAAAGAAGGGAGAAACAACCTAGAGAAACTCAAAAGAATGATCCTTTTTAGAACAAAAGCTTGATTCATAATCTACTAGAAATAGTCTAAACCCTTCAAAATTAGAGTGATCCACTGCTTGCTCAAATACTTGATATTTGTTTCCTCCTAAAGAGAGGTTCTAATTGAATGATTGTATGCAAGGAGTATGAGAAACTAGATTCCTGTGAGATATCTTGGTCAAAGAACTAACCTGCCCATGATCATGTTCACCACAAGCTTCATAGCTGCGCCATTCCCCACCTCCCCCAAATAAAATCGTGACTGCAAACATGTTCACATTCAACACTCACAACTCTCATGAAGTAGCCAGTATTGGGCCCATTAGCCTAGTGCCAATCAGGATCCTGTACTAGGACTGGCATGCACCTATAGCCACTCAGATTGGTACCAAGCTCAAAACACAAAGAATATTAGATGATGAGAGTGTGTGAAGTAAAATCTGCTGACCTTGCCCATGACATCTAGGAAAGGTACCACCTTATCATACAGAGATTTATCACCTGAAAACATAGATTGGAAACACAACATTACTAATAATCAAAAGGATGACCTCCTTGTGTTTGGCCCTTCTTGGAAACCAAACATATCCTTTCAACCCCTAATGGCCTAACACACCCAAAAGAAAGAACACTTTCGCCTTCTCTGCAACCATTAACTTTGATAACAAGGAAAAAGGTCAAGAGAGAAATCCCTTTGGACTTAGACAATACCAAGAAACTCAGCATGTGTTCAGCACTATGGTTTCTGCCATACACTTGTGATGATGAGCATGAGAGCTTTGGATTATTCTAATAACAACTGACAGGATGGCAATCTAACTGTGCGAGAAGGCAGTTTGAGGAGCTAAAGATATTGCTGTTGTGGAAATCAGATAAATGACAGAGTAAACAAATGCTTAAATTAAGAGGAAGAAGGATACCGGCAGTCAAAAAGATCAGTGTTCCATCTTCTGCAGGTTTCTTGGAGCCAGAAACAGGTGCCTGGCATCCAGTTATAGGCACCACATTAGAAAGTTCCTCAAGCAAAATCAGGCATGAATCTCTTGATCAGTGTGTGCAGAATTATTAGCAGATATGCTTTATGATGCATATGGCAGTGAACTCATACATTTTGATACATTCCACAAAATGAGAGATTCATGTCCAAAAGGGGGACCGAAACACAACCAAATTCAGTTGATTCAACTGAGGACCTTACCTCCACCTTCTGCAGTCAGAACCAAACCTATGGCTGTTTGGGCATGCACCTAAGGAAATGCAGCTCCCCTCTCACAAATCACTACCAAGTAATCAAGTCTTGTAATGGATAGATAGCAGCCTGGAACCTATCAGTTAATCCACACCTCACATCAACACTCCGAGTCAACACTCAAAGCACTAACGCAGTAATGAAGTCACCTCAAGGAACTCAGCGCCTTTAGCTTGGACAGCTTTATATATGGCCTTGGATGTATCACCATCAACAGTTGAGACATCCACATACCTACAATCATGTGAAGCAAAGTTCCTGTCAACCTACAAGGATTTGTCTTCATACATTATTCTCCTGACATTTGATGGTCTACTTGACACAAAGATGTGAATTTATCCTGGAATTAAAGCATATTGCTGCAATAGAAGGTTGATGAACCATACAAAAAGAATTTGTGAGTACATAGTCATATCAAGTTGTATTCAACCACCTAAATGATGTTTACCACAAGATTGTGCTCATCCTGGAGCTACATGTTGGGCACATATTTCAGTATTTGTGCCACAACACTGCAGGCTACCTTGATTTGTGAAAATGGACATTACTCTATTGCAATTTGCAGGCCAAAATATAAACTGTGGAACATACCCTTTGCCTGGACCTAAGCCTTTGACTGCACCATCTTCACCACAAGCAACCTCAATCTGCAAATTACAAGCACAAATCCTCAAATTGATCCGGGTCAACTACAAAATCTCCTAGCTGCAGGACAAGAAACTGCATCAGTTGCTAACTGTAACAATTGGCATCTTGTTACTGGCCGATCTAATCATGATCTCAGTTTCGAACATTGTAACCACAGTTTTCAAAAGTAACCATATATTACATGCAATTTGTGATGATTATCTCTGGAATTCCCTGTATTTTTAGAACATGTGCATCCTTTATGTTGAAGAGTTGTGAAATGGTCAGACAAGGGATACTCATGGTCTGGCCCAAAAAATTTCACATGTAAGTAATCAGCAGGGTAAAGACGAAGGTGGCATCTCTTTGTTTGCAGTGCCATGATCATTTTAACAGATTTCATGTTCTTTTATATTTGGAAGTATGCATAATGTAAGATGACCATAAGAATAAAGGTTGAGGACCAAACTGCACCAGCTGGGTCTGCCAGCATTGCAAAAGTAATATCACAAGCCCCCGCTGTTTGCATGGGTGATGCCCCTCTCCTGCACACCATTACTACACTCAGGTCAGGCCCTAACAACCAAAGCATCTGGTGATGGGTCTAATCTTTCCTCTCACTAACTCGATAACTGCCAAATTTTTTGAAAATAATTTATGCTACTGTCACCACCTTGACCATTTTACAATGACAGCTCCTTGCTTTTGATCAATTGAGAAGTCTCCACAAAATGCATCCATTCTCATTAGCCACACAGAACAGAATCCTAAGGATATAGACTATTTGAGAACACTGTACTGAACCTGTTGTCCAGCACCTTTTGCAGCCATTAAGAACAACTTCTTGGTGTTGGAAATTGAACAGGCTAAAAGATTGAAAAGCTCTTTGTGGAAAGTATTTCCAGGTCACACTCCCTCAGATAATCAGAACTGTCTGGTACTCAAGGTCAATTAAATGCCCTAGAAACACACTATAAACTTGCTGGAAATGGTGAGAAACAATTGAGCCAATTTACAAGAAAATGAAAAGCCTCTTAACATAATCACTGCTTCAATTTGGACACAGACAGCCACAAAGTCAGGGAACCAAAAACAAAAAACATAGAAAAAGGAGAATCAAATCATGGGTCGAAGAAAGGGTCAGAATGGGAGGATGGGATCTTCAATAACTGCAGAATACAGAGACTTACTTGGCACCTTCAGATACCAGAGCATCACACTTGCTGGTTGTCCTGTTCCACACTGTAACATCATACCTGGCAGTAATTCCAACAGACAGAATTCAGCAGGTAGTAACCAGTTCACAGTTTACAAAAGGCAAATATAACATGAATGAGTGCAGAATCAAATACCAGACCAATGCAGCTAGCAAATCAGGACAGATCAGAGATAAAAGTCTACCCAGCTTTTACAAGGTTGCGTGCCATAGCTGTTCCCATGATCCCGAGTCCAAGAAATCCAATACTAGGCAATGGGTGCTCCCTCTCTACAAAATCCACATTATGAGTTGATATGGAAGGAAGATCAGCCATAGTGCCCCAGAGATTGTGTTATGCTACTATTAGGGCTTCATATGAGTATCTTGAAAGCAATGATTCCCAAGCTGATTGCTAAGCTCGTCAGGGCTAAGCATTGCGTGCAACAGGGACAGAAACAGAGAAGAAATCATAGAGATAGATTGCCAGATAATAACCAGCACATTATCATGTAAAATACAGATCAAAGCCACAGCTACAATGCCTTGGTTTTCTCTTTTCCACGGACATACTCATACAAAATGTAAGTCCACCAATAAAATTTCAAATCGTATATCCACAAAACGGTAACAGAAAGCGCCTGTAGAGAACTTGGAATCCCGAATGCAAAATCTCACGTGAGCAGAAGAGGGTAGAGAGAGGGAGAGAGAGAGATGTACTGACCTCCATCAGATTGGGACTTGACAACAAAGCTTCTACGAGGAGGAGGAGGAGGAGGAGGATGGCAGGGGGAAGGAGTAAGAGAACACGGGATGCGAGCAGCAGCTGCAGGCAGACGGAGGCCGTGACTGGCGAAGCATGGGATGCGACGATGGAGCACGACAGGCAGGAATAGGAAGAAAGAAGGGAATGATGTACCTGCGACGACGGGCAAAGCTTTGGCCATAGCCGCCATAGCTTTGTGCTGTGTCCCGCTCGCCCGCTCGCTCTCTCTCTCTCTCTCTCTCGTCGCTGCGCAGACGCCCACCACCACTCTTTGTCTCCCCGCTATCGTCCCTACGTTCACGCCTCTCAAATCGACGAGCACTTCAGTTGCTTTGATTGATCTCTTTTTCCACCCAAAAGTGCACAAAAGTGGAACGTCAGACCAGTGTTGGGCGGTTCTTTGAATTTTTAAAGAACCGCCAATTCCGGTTCTTTCAATGTTTCAAAATCAAAGAATCACAAGTCCCGGTTCTTTCAAAACCCTTGAAGAATGGACAGGTTTCATGAAAGAACCGGAAAAGAACAGTGATTCTTTGGTCGGTTCTTTGACTGTTTGTTTTGCTTTGAGAACCATAGTTAAACACCAAACTTGGTTCCTTGACTTTTGAGAACTGGTGGTAAAGTGATATATATGGGGCTGGTGAGTGGCAAATAGGTGAATATATACCCTGGCTGATAACTGAAGGGTATTTGTCTCTGACCCAAAGAATCGCCCAACACTAGAAGGTATCTCTGCAGGATGAAATGGAGTGGGATATGATCTTTATTGGAATGAATACCTAATGGATGAAAAATGAACCAATGGATGTAGTCTAAAGCAAAAGGTAACAAGGGAGTGGGCAGTTGATGAAATTTTTTAAAATTTTTTTAATGGTGTTTATGTTTATTTAATGCAAGTTAATAGCGTTGGAAACATTTGTGGTGTGATGTGTGTGAGTTATTGTGAAAGTAGCCTGTGTGGGCGGCCAAGAATGTTGGCTCTAAAAGCGTCCACGTGGATGGTTAATTGAGACTCTAATTGAGATGTTAAAATGAAGTGCAGGCGACATGTTTGGCAGCCTAAGAATGTTGGGTCCAAATGTATTCACGTTGTTGTTGGATATTTGAGATGCTAAGATGAGATGCAAAAAATTAGGGTAAGAAAGTTAGGGTTTGCGTCGTTGTTGAAAGCATTAAGAAATGCATTTAACTATATTTTTCATAAAAAGAAGCACTTTGATTTTTATGTTAGAAGTTGTATGGTTTTTCCAATGTTAAGATTTTTGTAGCAAAAGTTGTTTGAAGAGGTTCAAACTCTTTCAAAGATTAGTTAGTTGAAGTGCATTTGCTCCTTACACAAAGTGGTACATTCTCTAAGTGGATTCTATAAATGGGTACTGAAAGAATAGATGTGGAAAATTGTTGTTGTTGGTAGAATTTTGTGAAATTTTTTAGGTGTTCTAGAGTATTTAAGATAGAATAGTGTGACTATTGACATAGGATTCAGCAGAACTTGTGGTGAGGTGTTTGTGTTTTTACAACAAGTGTTTGGAGGCTTGGAGCTCTGTGTAAAAGAAGGTGATGTAAATGCCATTGGCTGCTGTTGGACGTATTAAACAATTTTTTATTTTTTGTTTATATGTAATGATAGAACTGTAGATGGCTTTGGAGATGGAACCATTAATGAAAATTGGGCATTATAGATTAGAAAAATATATATTTTTTAAATTTTTGTACAACTTGTTAGCACATAGAATTTTGTGAAATTTATTGCACAAGATATGTTTGCAACCTTTGGAGTTATAAGTAACATTTTTACATTACTCAAATTCCATGTTGGTTTTGTGGTTGATTTGTTTTATATAAATATTGCATGCTTCATTTCCAATGCCAACAAGTTCCATTATATTTTTTGATGTAAAAAAATTGCAAGGAATTTAATTTTCCATTACTATTCAAATGGAAATAATTTCCATGGGGAATGTTAATAGACGAATCATGACCATGTCATGATGAAGTGTGTTAGTGCCTTTGCGTGACTTGACATTTCAGACATCAAATGTCTGAAATCTGCAACATAAATTTGTATTTCACATGAGTGTTTTGGAGAAGCTTTTTCATAATTAGAGGTTGGTTTGTTGATGAAAAAATTTCATGTTTCCTCACATTTATACACATGCATGGCACATTCCGAGTCTTCAAAGACATTTACACATAGTTGTTGTGTGGATGTGTTTTGTTGAACATTTTTGGAACATCATCATCCTTTTTGTTGCAACCAGAATTTTTGGCATGCATATCAAAAAGGCAATTAATATTAGAAACATAAGAAACTAAGTTGCTAGTTTTAAACAAATATTGTACATCACATAACCCTTTATGCAAAATGTGGACAAAATACAATTTTATCATCGCAAGGAGTACTAAATGATTTAATAAATAAGCAAATTTAAATCTTAAATATATTTTTGTTTGTTTATTTAGTGGACCTGAAAATTGAAACAATATTTTGGATTTATAATAATGTAAGGTTTTAATATAGTGTGTAGGTGAACTAGCTATATTGATCAAAATTTTGGAAGAAATCTTTTTGTATAACAATCATTGTATTATCAATGTTATTGAGATCAATTTAATCAAGTTCTTTTATGTTGGAAATAGTTGATAATATTTAAATAACATTGGTTACAAAATTAAATGCCATAATTGGAAAATGGTTTTGATGAGATGCATAATAAAAGAACATGAATATGTCATCTTCTAAATACATGCATGAATCACCAACTATCTATACCTAAACATCACATGTGTTTGTGACAATAGTTTTTATATGCATATTATTTAATGTAAGAAAGTTTGAAATAAGAAATAATTTTTACAAGTAGTTTCTAACTTGTAAAGATTAGTGATATATAAAATACATTACACAAAATAGGTAAAAAGTATGTGAAAGTAATGAAAACTAAGCAAGCATTGAAGTAGCCTTACAAAATAAAAAATGAAAAATTGTTATGACTGATTTCCGTATGATTGTTTTTTTAATGTTTATGTAGTATTATATTTTTTTTTCTTTGGTAATCATGTGTGTAGGTGGATTGTGATGTGTGCAGGAAAAATATTTATTAAAAATGAAATTATGTGAAGTTTTAGACGACATTCCACATAAGAAGTTTAGTGTGTTTGAAATTTTTAATATTTATGAAAAGATATTATAGTATTTTCATAAACCAGTTTTTATATATGATAGTTTTTTTTAATGATATTTTCAATTATTTCAAAATATGTGATTTAAATTTTTTTAATGGAAAAAATGATTAATAAAGGGTATAGTGAAACCCCAACCTTCCGTTCCTCAATAGAAGCCAATCAATTTGTGGATGATTGGGCTAACAAGAAAACAAAATTCTTAGACAACCACAACAAAATGCCAACCCCATGTACCCATTTCTTTCATCCAAATCAATTCATACCATTTGTTTCTTGAAAATGAATTTGTGTTGGTTGTAATTTTTGGCCACCCCAAGACACACAAAATTGATCATGGATGTGCTAAACATCCCATACGTTGATGTTTGAAGATGAATTCATGGCAAATGTCAACATGATCCGCAAGGAGGTGCATGAGACATTCACGCCATATCAAATGGTTCGATCTTTTGTCAATTCAGAGACATCACCATTTGGTCTAACCTGACCTTTTGAACAAACTAAACATGTCTTCAAAAACCTCCGAAACACCAAAAAAATGCCCACTTATGCAACAAAGAAAACCAACTTGCCAAATGTTAGCCATGACAATGTAACAAGTATGAAAGCATTGCCATCAACGACTATGGGATCGAAAACAAAAATCGATCATTAGTAGCAAATCACCATCAACACCATGTCTATACAATCACTTGTATACCCACACAACGAATCTATGTTGGACAAACCGTTAGTTCGACACTAAGATTTTTGCAACATTGTGCAAACCTACCTTTTCAAATGTGAACATATGCAACATGTTTTCAACCCTTCAAATTTAATATCATTTTTGGCACCTTCCACAAATATTTAGCTGATAGAAAAGAACATAAATATATAAGCATGTTACAAACCACTAAATTGACTAGATAATAATCCCCAAAGCAAACCGTATGTGAATTCCAAATCTTGGTGACTTCATTGTTTAAACATTTTGTAACATTTTTGAAATATATATACACACTTTGTTTACCCCCATTCTATAATTCCACATTGTGTGTAGGCTCCTTTAGTTGGTTTTCGAGCAAGTGCAACACTTTAAAAAATTGCATAAAGAACTTTAAACTTTTTCAACTTAAAATTGATATACTCAAAGTGCATCCAAACTTTTCAGTCCTTTCAGCTTTAGTCAAGAATGATAAAGAAGTTAATAAAGGCAATTGTATAAATGTAAAAACCTTATATAATTGGATCATTTACAAATTTACAAAAGGAAAATTGATTAATGGGTTTTTCCCACGAACTCATTTTCTACATTGAATGATTGTTGTGCATTAAACATAATGGTAACAAAAACTTTCCATTCCAATAGCTTAAAAAATCACAATAAATATTTTCCTAATGTTACATTCTTTGCTTGGCAAGTTTTGAGTATTCCAAGATCTCATATTAAAACTGAAAACATTTTTAGCATTACTAAAATATTGACAAGTTTGTGACAATGTTAGTTGCAAATGTAGAACTTGGACAAATTGGTGATTATCTTGAAAAATTGGCCAAGTGATATGAAGATGTGATGTGTTCTTGCTTCTAAAGGAATGGAGGAATTATTTGTTTCTTAGGATTAACTTGATGATTATGAGGATGAGCTTGAAGAGGTTTGATAATCAAAACCTCTAATTATTTTCTAGTGCTTGGGAATTCTACCTTAGTTGAAATGTTAAGTCCATGTGTATGACTATTTTGGGAATGAGGTGCAAGGATTGAAAAAACAAAAACATTATAATTATTTTTCTTGAGTTGTAGCTTGTAGCTCGATTTGATTATGTAATAATTTCTACAAAGTGTAAGATTGTCTTGAACATTAGGTGCCATGATTGAAAAAACAAGTGCATTGGAAGTTTTATGTAAATTGTAACTTGGTTTGGACATCCAATACTTGTAGGTGCCTATGAGCATTGAGATGTGTTTTAGAAACTTTTGTCAAAATTTTGAATAACCTTGAACAAATACTTACTATGTTTTTTAATGCAATCATTTTTACAAGTGAACGAGGATCTATATGATGGACTATGAACACCTCAATTGTTGATCATGTCTTGTGTTTTTGAAAGTTTTGCATTGCCTTGAACAAGTTTTAGTTTTGTTTGAATCTTAATATGGAAGGATTAAGGACTTGCAATTGAATAAGGATTACATGTTAGTGTTGTAGTAGTTGATCATGTTTATGATTATGTGAAAAATTGCATCATTGATCGGGAAATTATCGATACCAAAATTTATATATATATCTAGATGTTGATATCAAAGTCCATAAGATGTATGTTGATACCATTACATTTCGTTTCATATCCTTCAATCATATATATCACGCCATATATATACCATGTTTTTAAATGCTTTGGTATCATTATGCATATGATATCAAAATTGTGGAGAACCCTATGTACCAATATGGGGCTAGTATCACAGAGTGTTGATACCAGCCCAACACTTGTTATGATGAAAAAAAATTCCTTTGTTGGAAAACTTATTATTTTTTATAGTTGGTCACTTCCAGTGTAGATTGTTTTGCATCTTTCCATCATTCTATGCTATATTTATTTTGGCCAATAATATTCAATTTCACGAGCTTACATCAAAATATGTATTATAATCCAGTTTCAAACTTTAATGATCTGAAACCCATTTTTGAACATTAAAAATTGATTTTTTATTTTCAAGCATATGGATGTTATCTATACATACTTGATTCCTTACAACTTCTCTATGGAGATGCATTACAAAAGAGTTTTGAAACGCTGTAGCCTCTAGGCTTTTAGGGGATAATGGCCGTCCTGACTTCACCGGAATAATTCGGTGTACTACAACTCGCATGTTTCGTGCCCACGTGAGCCAGACTACTTTGGAGGTGTTAAAATGGGCACGTTATTCTGCGAATGGCCCCATCTTGAGACTTTACCCCACATCCAAAGAGCTTTTAAAATTTCTACTTTGTACTTGAACCCACCTCTTAGAACGGGATTCGAACCCAGATTGAAAGTAGTTATGAACAGAATCGGAAATATACAAATTTAGGCAGCGAATGAGAATGCTCAGCATGCACTCCAGGGGCTTAGTTTTTTTCTGTTTCTTGGGCTCTGGGTTGGGGGGATTTTATTCTTTTGTTTCTGTTTCCAATGTGGTATCCTTTATTCTGATCATGTTCTCTAAGGGTTCCCCCCATTCGTTCTCCAGGACGTTCCCAATAGCACCTCCGTTTTATCCCATATTGTTTGGACACAGTTTAACTTCCATGTATAAATTGTAAAGAGGGGATGGGTGTGGTGCTTCTGTTGGGAACTGCCCGATTTTCTAGAGAAATTGGTGACCATGAATGTGGCGCCTTCAAAGAAAAACTGTGGTGGCACCCATGAAACAGGGGGTTACTTTTTAACATCTATTGTGGTTTGCATTAATTAGATGAGGTGCCTCTCAAGTTCAATTTTCTTTTTGCAATGAGTGAATTTGATTTGCCCATCACTCCCAGGAAAAAAAAAAAAAAACCTATGGAGGAAATACAAGGTTCCGTTTTGAAGTATAGAGTTCTTCCTCCCCTTCGACCCACCTACACATGTGAAAGGAGGACGACATTTGCCAAAGCATATGGGACACAACTTGAAAGAAAAAAAAGGGGGACCCATTCACTTCATTACATGACTTCTCATTGGTTGCATGGAAATTCTATTCCTAAAATTTGGCTGCCCTTATTTTTGGCCTGGAGTAAGAGCCCTTCCTAAGAGCACCCTACCTATTGTGATTCATATTAATTACTACACAGGTGTGCACACACTTCTTTCTTTTTTAGAAGGGGCCATATTGGCCCATCACCAATTGTTTTGGGAACATTGGGCACTCCCCAATAGAAGCACCTCTTTGGACTAGTAGTTGCAAAATAGAAACAAATGTGCTCTTTATGGGCCACCTTTTCAGTTTATATACATCAGAGTTGAACTTTGGGCAAACCATAGTGGGATAAAAAGTGAGATGCTATTGGCAACGGTTGGGGAACAACTTGGGAACTTGAAAAAGCTGATGGGAACATATAGGGATATTGATGGGAACAAGGGGAAAAAGGCAAAAGATTCCTCCCCCATCCTTCCCAAAAAGGAAAAAAATCGAACCCCTCATGAGTCCATGCTGAGCCTTTCATTGGCTGCATGGAAGTTTTGTTTCCAAAAGTGTTTATGTCACTATTTTTGGCCTAGCCTAATGGCATGACAACACCCCCAAAAAAGAAGAGGGAAAAAATTCCTCAATACCACGGCCCCACCCAAAAGAAAAAGACCGGACCCCTCATACTGTAGCCTAGGGTCAGTTCCCACATTGAGAAAACGAATAATTATTAGTTTTCAAAAAATGAATTCATTCTTAAATTTGAAATTATATATATTTCCATCATCTACTATAAAATTGTGATATGAGTAGAAAATTATATTCAGTGTGTAGCTTACAATAATTATACTGAATTTCAATATGTCGACTTCATATTTTCACAAATTTTCATTTCACTGTTTTGAGGATTATTTATTGACGAAACTAACCTTAGGGTAAGGTATAAGGTATACTTATATCATACTCAATGAAAATACGTTGAATGCATCCCTCGAAAACCTACTTATTGTAGTGTTCACTCCAACATACCACTCCTTTGGGAAAGTGACATTATGCTTGAATTCATATAAAGACGTCATAGGGTGGAACATTGCAAATGGCCTCAACACTAACTTTTATCAATACTTTTATGGAGTTGATTCAAGGGCAAGTTATAACATGGAGGTCGTTAGCACTTGTGGTAACAACTTTGGTGTTGGTGGCATTTTTCACAATGTTTCTTCAGTAATAATGTACTTTTGGTGGACGCCAAGAAGATTACAACACATCATGGAAAAACAAGGTTGGAAGGGCCCTAAGACGTTTCACATATTCGTGGGAAACATGCATGAAATTAGAAAGTTTTGTGATGAAGAATTGTTGAAGGATTTGAGCATTTGAAACTTTGATATTGAATCTCAAATCCTTCCTCAATATGCTTTGTATTCTCAAAAATATGGTAACCCAACTATACTGTGCTACCTTTAAGGTGCATAATTATAAAGTTTCTATATGTTCATGATGTGGTCAAATTCTTGAAGTTGAGTTGAATAAATTATGAGTTTTTTTTCTTTACACATGTCACTAAACATTATGTCAATAATCTTTGTTTGTGTTTCCATTTGGCTTATGGAAATTGATCTTTACAACTTCATTTCATGAAATGACATAGAACCCCTTTTCAATTCATGTCATGCAATTGAACCTTGTTATCACTAAACAATCGTCTTAAACCCAATTACATGTACTAATGTTATATTGAATATAATGTGAAGATTGATAGTGGAAAAGGAATGAACTTATATTTAATTGACAACACAAATTCAAAGAAAGTGCAACCCCAAACTCTTCTACTTGTTAGTATGCATTTATTTCCAAACGTTTCATTAAACTTTAGACCTCAATTCATTTATTTTCAATTGTGGTTGTTATTTGATGTACCTTCTTTTGTGACAAATGTGTAGGTGACAAGTTTTTTTACTCTCGAAGTTTAGAATTGTTGTGATAGATCCAAATCTTCTAAAAGAGATCTTAACAAACAAGTTATATTACAAAGAACCTACAACTATCATGACAAAACTTGCTTTCTTTGGAGAAGGATTGTTGACAATGAATGGTGAAAATTGGGCCAAGCATCATCAAATTATGGAGCATGCTTTTCACCTTGAGGCCCTCAAGGTGCCATTCCAAACCATTAATAACAAAGATGATAGAAAAAAACTATTAAGTGAAAAATGTTATGCTCTCAAAATGTAAAATTCTTAATATAAAAATAGTTGTATTACTAATATGATCAAATGTGTTGCAAAGGGATTTTCCAATTTTTCAAATCATTCTTTTAAAGTTTGCAATGAAATCATTTTAAGTGTGCCTTGAACCTTCCAAAGTAAGGTCCAATGAAATCATTTTTTGTTGGGTGGTGACACTCAAAACAATTAAATAAATGGCAAATTTCCTCCTAGTTCAATGCCCATTTTAGCTTCATGACCAAGACCAAAAGGTTATTTTTTAAAAGGTCATCTTGGGGTGGACATGAAAATATGGGGGCAAAGTTTGAAAGTAATTATTAAATTTATGTCTTACAATTGATTACTTGTAAATATAGTCAAAGAATTCAAATTGTCATATCAACCAAATAAGATTTAGCATACTAATAGGTTAATTTATTCATAAACCTCCTTTTTCAAAGCTTATTCCAAACCATGGGACTTTCAAGATGACTAGAGTTTTGACTCTTCAAGTCTTAACTTGGTAATTGTCATTGGTAGGATCTATGCACAAACTTAGCCCTTATTCAAACTCGTAATTATTGACAAGTTGATAACCCTCACTTTTAGCAAGTAGTTAGACTAATGGCTTCACATGTGGCTAATGAACTAAAGTCAAATTTTCATATTATTAATCTTTGGCACATGCAACTAAGGAAGGAAATCAAAGCAAGAGGGTTGGGCAAGTTGGGTGGGAAGCACAAAATGTAAAAAATTTATTATGGATTCGGGCTCCAAGTTGCTATGCACTACTAGTGATGATCAACTATTTTATTTTATTCTTATGTGTTTACATGATTTTGATAATTCATTAGTATTTATGTCAAATTTAATTTCAATGAGAATAAAATTCATGGATATGAAAAGACACATGTTCAATTTTTTTCCATATTGATGTTGGTGGGTAGGGAAAAGTAAATGAGGTAATTATAAACATGAATGTAATTACATTAGAAAATGAGGGAGATAATCATTAGGAAACTTAGAAGGAAAAGAGGTAGTTATTATGGGGGAAAAAAAAGTAGTTGGCTCTTGAATTGTTTTTGGAATTGTTCAGGAAAAATCATATAATATAATCCAAAAAACCGCCCATATATTAATTTCCCAAAACTTTTCATCATCAAAACTTACTTGTGGAGGTTTGTAGGGAATGGTTAATAAAATGGTGAAAGCTACCACATTAATGTTGGATACATGGGAACAAAAAGTATGAAATGCAAGAGGTTCAACTCAATTGGAAATTAACAATGGCATGAGGACCATAACAACCACACAACCTTTGGCAACAACTACAAGGAGGGACAACAAATGTTTCAACAAATGGAAATCCTTATTCAAATTATTGTTGAAGTTGTCACAAATCGTTTTTTTTTCTTACCTAGATTTAGGTCTTTTTCTTTTTCTTTTTCCTTTCATGAAGATGCAATATTTCACATTGTCACATGTGTGCATGTTTGAATGGACTTCCAATTGACCTACAACAAGGTACATTATGGTTAATAACACAATTTTCAAGATCATCATTTTACACATGGTTAATGATAAATATATGTTGTTTATCATGGAAAAAACCCACATGTTTGTGTGGCACTTAGTGAAAATGTATTAGTAAGGAAAAATCCAAATTTGATGTTAGCCAATGTATTAGAAGTTCAAATTACACTTGAATGAAGAATAATTACTCAACAAGTATATATGTATTACATTTAAGTTTTACTTTGTACTAGGACTTTTTTAAATGTGTTGTCCTTCATTGCAGATTTTTCCCCATTACAAAAAATCAAAATTTCTATAAATTAATACACAAAAATGAAAAAATACTTGAACAAGTCATTCGAATTCGACAAAAGCAAGCAAGAACAAATAAACCTTTTTGTGCAAAAGACATATTGGACTTGATGATGTCAACTAATTGTAACAATGACAAAAGGAAGGTTATTGATGGGACTACATGCCAATTAAACATTCAAAATCTTGTTGATGAATGCAAGACCTTATTTCTAGCAAGTTATGCAACTACATCTTCATTTTTTACATGGACAATGTTATTTCTAGCTGAATACTTTGAATGGCAAGAACATGTTCGAACAAAAATTTGGGAGGTTTGTGGTTTCAACAATGACATGGATGTTAAAAAACTCAACCAAATGAAAATTGTGAATACCTAATTTTTATAGCTTTCAAATTTTATGCAATTTGAATAATTGTTACATGAAAATATATGTGTGTCAAATGATAATGTTTCCATCATAAATAAGAACTAGGCATAGATGGATCCAAAGACATCAAATGAGTGTACCCAAATTAAGTAAAAGGTTCAAAGTTGGCTGAAATTAATTTATTCAACAATGTTTTTGCATTGGTAATAAGGTTTCAAGATGTTATGTGTTTATCAAAACACCAAGTTATGCATAAACCTTGTATGAAAATTCCAATTCAAATGCACAAAAAGGTTTAGGTATCAATTTTGCCACATTCACATTGTTTTCAAATGAAAATTTTAAAAATAGTTGGGATGATATTGAACGAAGTGCACCAATTATTCCCTATTCTTCCACAACTAACAAGGGTGGCGTCAAAGGATATGCAATTAGGAGACATTTTTGTGCCCAAGGTTTTAATCTTGGAAATTCTAATGCTTCATATGCACCATGATCTTCAACTATGGGGGGAGAATGTGATGGAGTTTGATCCCAATAGGTTTGCAAAAGGTTTGTCAAAAGCTTGTCAACATCAACAAAATTTCCTACCCTTTTCTTTTGGGCCTCAAAATTGCCTTCGCCAAAACTTTTCCTTGATGGAATCAAAATTTGTAGTTGTTAGTGTGTTGTCACATTTCCAACTTTTAGTTTCTCCAAGTTATAAATAATGTCCCCATAATCCATTTCTTCATAGCCCAAAATTTGGTGTACAACTCGTTATAAAAAGCTTGACACTTAGTCCAATGTCATAATGGATATGTTTAGAATATGTATGTAGCATCCATTTTACAAGCATTTATAGTATGTCAACATTTTGGTATGAAGAGGTGTGAAAAACATCAATGTTGAAGATATGGAACATTACTTAACATTTTACAAATTAGGTTTTATATGTTGTTAACTTGCACTATATTGTGAACCAATTATGTGTGTGACATGTGTTCTTGAAGTTACAATGAAGGTTTTACAAATTATGTGTTCAATTTTTCTTGAAAGTTAGTTTAACCATGTTTTGGTTTTCTTGATTCCATTGCTAGTTTTGCAAGTTGACATTACAACAATTATGGAAGAAAGGGATAGAAGGCCATTGGTGACATGTGAAATGGGTGTAATATGACTTCAATATTTAAGCATTTGTAATATTGTCTTTCATTATGCAAATAATGTTGATTTCATGAAGAGTGTTGTTTGTGTTATTATTGGAACATTATTGGTGATCCTCCACAAGAGGATTTAAACCATTTTGGCTACATGTGAAAGAGAAAAAGAAAATTTTATTGAAACCTTCCAATGTGTTAAAATGTTGCAAGAACTTATAGGCTAAAAATGGCAATTTTAGCCATATTTTCCTCCAAAAGTGTGAATTTGAAAAAAAATTCTTCACAAAATCCTTTGTGCAAATCAAGTTCCTTTTTTTGGTCATCAATTGAAAAAGTTTTGCCAATAGGAAAAACATTGATAAGACATGATATCTTTAGTGACATTGTTGAATTTGTTTTAATTCAGAGTATCAAATTTATTGTGAATTATTTGGCATCCTTAGGGAATTTTCAATTTTATTTGTTATCTATCTAACCTTTTTCTTCTAGAATCCAAATTACAAGCAAAGAAGCAAAAACTATAATTCCCCACATAACCTACAAATTTACAAGTGAACACATCAAGTGGGCACGATAGGTGTAGCAAAACTTTACAAAAATAAGATTATGATTTCAACTGCATTCTAATTGTAAGTTGGAGTTTTGTATATTGCATGAATATTCTATGCTTAACTTGTGAAGCTACCACTAACATTAAACATTGTGCATTCCAACTTTGGATAGTTTTATCGATAGGAATCAAAATCTTTGCCCATGGGGGATCCTTGACCATTTTGCTACAACCTCTAATGTTTAAGGAGTGGAAATGTACCATTGTTGGGTGGTTTTTTGAAATAAGGAAATTTACCTAAAAATTATATCTAATTATATACAAATTTAATTGATGAGTATCAAAAAATTTAAAAATTAAAAGTGTTAGGAACTTCTAGAATTGAAGGAAGAAAAGAACCTCGATGATGGAAAAAACTCAAGGGTTTTTCAAAGCTCTAGTTAATTTCAATAAACATGAAATCCAATTTTAATTCTTGTGTTTTTGGTCTTTGGCACTCAAGGGATGTATTTGGTGATGAAGCTTAGTTGTTTTGTGTGTTATCATTATAGTGTAGTAAGTTTTAAGAGCTTGAAGGTTGCATTTTTTAGCATTGAAGGTGAGGTAACCTAGTACAATAAATGTATTTATCCCTTGTCAACAACAAGTGTGAAATACCAAAAACAAAAAAATTCTTCCAACTCTTTGTTGCAAAGTTCACATTTTTCATTTTGCATTAGGATGGACAAACCCAATGCATTTATCAAAATGAACTTTGATATAAACTTGGATGCATGGTCTTAGTTGAACTATTTCACAATTCACCTTTAGGGCCTTTGAGGATACCGAGGATTATATGGAGAGAGCAACACTATGTCATGTAGGACCCTGAATTCATCACAAGCTAATGGTAAGATCAAAAACCAAATTCTTAATGCACACAACCTTTCTAGTGCAGACAAAACACCATCTCCATCAATGCATAATACTTGAGTCAAAGAGGTTGACAAACTTGCCAAAATAATTAGGCAAATCACAAATATCACAAATGTGTATGCTTTTGATGTTTCACTTTTAGATTATAGGACACAAAGTTATTGACAATTCCAATAATGTTAAAGAAAAATGTTGCTTCATATAATGGGTCAATGATGACCAATTTTTTTTTTTTTTTTAATTCATGAAACTTTCATGATTCTTGGCTTTGTGTAATTGATTTGAAATGTAGTTGAATTTTGATATGTTGTTTTGCATGTGAATTAAAACTTGAGCTTGATATATTGGAAACACAATAAACCAAATTATTGTGGGTTATTCAATCATAGTAGGTTGTGTTGGAAAAATAATACTATGGTGTAATTAAACACCCATGAATTTGTTTTTGTAAGCAAGACCTTTGTTGGATTGTTATGCAAATGAAGAAGTGGATTTTTGTTTCAAATTTTCAAACTACAACAATTATGAAATGCATTACAAGATGCATGTTGTTGAGTAATGTCACAATCAAATGAGCTAAAGAGGGCATTGGATGATGGAAAAAAAATCCAAAATTGAAAAAATATTTATGTTGCACCATTTAAAACCATGTCAATCATGGCAAGTTGTTCATTTTTCATTCATATGAATGTCAAGGAATTCAAATGAAAAATCCATTTGATAAAATTTTAACTTTTAAGTTTTGATTTAAAACCTTTGAAAATAAACACCTATTGTGTAAGAAGGAATCAATTTTGCAAAGGACTATCGAAAGGACTCATAGGACTCATGTAATAAAACAAAATTGATGGGAAAATTTTAAGAAGACAAAGACCTATTAGCCACATTTGAAAAGCACTCATACTTTAAGATATGTGATATTTTTAAAACTTTAAAATTTCAAAGAACTTTCCAAAATTGATCCAAAATTTTAAAACTTCAAATTTCTTTTACCACATATAAGTGGGGTATAATGTATATGATGAGTTAAAGAAAAGTTGTAGTTTATTATATATAGATAATAAATATTTAATTATGATTTGAAATTATTATCATTTAAAAAAATGCAACATTAAATTTACAAAGAATCACACATTTTCAAAAATTCATATTTACTCAAAAATTATATATTTAAAAAATCATGTATTTGAACAATTATAAGCATTTACTATAACAATTTGCAAAAATAATAGTTAAAAAAATTCATTTGTACGAAAAAATTATTTTTAGACCTAAAAAAAAACATGCAATCATTTTCTAAAGTATGGTCATTTGCTCATTTGATCTCATTTGCACCCTGCTAGACAATGCATCAAGAAAGATCTGACCATTTGGAGTGACATAGGTACAAGAACTGAAGCTTTCCTGCCTCTTTCATGTTAGGTTTCCTGCCTCTCCGTGTTGTTTACTTGTCCAATGTCTAGCAATATGTGAAAGGCACCTAACAATTGTATGCACACAAAATGTGGTTGGTGATGAATTTATTAGTAGATTGTCCACTTTTCTTTTGGACCTTGTGTGGACTTTTTGTGGACTTTCAACAGCATTGTCTGTAAGTGTCCTTTACTACTTTGGAACAACGCTTGATTTCTATTATCATGTTCTATATTCAACATGACTCTTATGAGATTTGCCAACAACACTTGTTGACTTTGGTGTTATTCAATTCAATTAGGGACCCATTGCCAACAGTGTGACCCTTCTGTGTAGAATTTGTATGTTAGGTGAGCCAATATAAGTTACTAATTTCTAATCCATTAGGCTGTTGCTCGTGGGTTTTGTTGAGTCTTCTAGAACATAAGCTGGTTTTATCTTGGCTTCCCGGAGTCTAATGATAATCATTAACTGCCATTCAGCTCTTCTTTCTTGTTTGGTTTGAGCCCGTTGTACAACAAATCAGTTTGCAAATGTTTAATTTTCTTGATCATGCCTGTTTTGACTTAATTTTGACAGAGAATTTTATGCATTTCATCATGGAGAGTAACATTTCTTTTGGTGGCTTTATGTTTGCCGGGTTCATTTTTCTTCACTTTGATTTCTCCTGGAAACTTTTTCATATTCCAATGAATTGATATTTACATAGAACACAGGAGGCTCAGTATTTTTTTTTTCCTCAATTTTGTGATTTAGCTGAGGTGGTGATCATCCATAACCTGATTTAGCCAAAATTTGGCTATTAAAAATGTGGGAGAAAAATTAAATACCCTTATGAAACTTTTGCTACCTATTAGACCATATACAGATATCTGGAAATCTTTGTCAAATTTTGGGGATTCTTTCCCAAAACATCATTGAATTTGCAACCAAAAGCTTTCAAAAAAATTGCAATAGTGCAAAATATAGCAGAAAAACAATGGTTGACTAGGCTTGGTTAGTAAGGGCTTTATGACATTTTCACCCCTACATATATTCAAATGATCCATTAAGACCCCATGCTTGGTTTTTCTTCATAATTCATCTCCAAGTGTATTTCCTTATGGCCTATACTGATTCAACACCTGTCTCAGAACTGCATGTAGCTGAATCACATGTGAGCATCAAGATCTTCATTCTACGTCAATATGGGATCTAAAATGTCATCACGGTTACATCAGGCATTCAACTTTCAACATCAGACTGTACACATCAGAGCAGTGACTTCTCAAAAAGTGGTTGGCTAAGGACATGTGATGATGTGTGTACACGATTTGCTGAACTACCACACCAGCTTTGATAAAATATATACAAGCATGGAAGCTTCTCCATTGAAACAAAACAAGTGGTGGGTGCCATCCAACATGACCCAAAACCAACTGCCCTTGTTCACAATCTAGTTCTATGTAGAATATGGATCATTGGGTGTTGGTTCTTTTCTGCGAACGTGGATTGCGGATTGAAGACAACAGTAGGAAACAAAACAAGTGGTGGGTGCCATTCCAAGGTGACCCAAAACCACCTACCCTTGTACACAATCTAGTTCTTCGAAGTACATGGATCCTTGGGTGCAAGGATTTTTCGAAGGAACAGTAGGAATTTTGATGTTTATTTTCCCCTCACCGGTTATTTTCAGAGCAAGGTTGATTCGGGCTTTCAAGGGTTAACCTCTAAACTCACTCTTAAATATTCTATGGGATGGTTAATTTTGGCAAGTAAGTGCCAAAACCAATTGATTTTAGCCTATTATGTCATTTCAATGTTTGAACTTAAAGTTTTTAAGGTCTGGCACATGGGGTCTTCAAATATTTTGTCTTTGAACCTTTTTATATTTCTCTTGTCAATTACTTTTCTATCATTATTGTTATTTCACAAGATATTTTGAGACTGCTGTTTAAAAGCAAAGGTATATTTCTAAATTTGAATTAAATTTTGTCTCCACTACTTTTAGTTATAAATATTCTCTTCTCCTCCTTTGAAACTTGAGCCATTAGTTTACATGAGGCAACATGGACCAGTTGTCGAAATTTCATTGCTGCAATTTGAAAATTTTAGAACATTCATCAATTTGGATTTACAAATTCTATACAATTCATCAAATTAGTTGTGGGTGCATATTTTTTATGATTTTTTTTTTTGCAATGAGCCATTTGGTTGACCTATGAAATCCTCTCTCCCAAGTAAAATCAAAATTTTTACATTGTTTTAAAACAAAGTTACATGATTTTACATTTACACAAATGTAAATGAATATTAAACATTTACACTTGCACAGAATATATAAAAATAAATTTCATTATGAGATTTATGTTTACATTCACAACACTGGACCAAGTCCAAGCCAATATGTGAGTCATATTAGACAACAGAGATCTACTCCAAGAAGGCATCCTCCGAAAGAAGCTTTGAAACAGGGCAGAAATATGAAGAAGAAATTAGAAACTTACACCCTGTGAAAGCAGTTGGGTCAAGTGTTAAAAGCCACATCCCACATGATCTAGATGATTGCATCCTTTGAGATATTAAAAAAGAAGTGTAATGGAGTGCTAATGGTTTGATGATTAAATCCTGTCAAAATTGCACCACAACACAACAAGAACAAAGAAATGAGAAGAGCAACCAAAAACAAAAGACTAAGTCCTCGCTCAATTGCCAACAAACAAATATCAACAAGACATAAGAGAACCAAATGCGAAAATGCTCCAAAAGAAGGCAAAGTGAGAGCCCGTGATAATCAACCCCTACTGGGATACTTTAATTTAGAATAGTTTACAGTTTTTAAGTTTTTGAACAAATGGAAAGAATCCATTGCAATAAAAACAGAGCTAACTATCGGGATTTTGGTCTATCCAGAACAACACAAATGGACTCAGATTTAAACCTCCATTACTTAAGGTACATTTAGACCCAATCAAACCTTGTGTTAAAAAATCTTAGTAGTTAGTTCCGGAATACTAAGGTACATTCTCTAGATTACCAATCAGCTTGCTCAGGCTTAGGGGTGGTTTACACTAGAGGGTTTGGGCTTGGGATCACTCAAATCTAAAATTTCTTGTTGGTCCAAACTATGAAAGGTGATTAGTTTGGGTTTATAATAAAATAGTTTAGGACCCAAGCCCAAGCAAATGACTTTGGATGAAAAAACTTGTTGGAATCTTACATCAATAGTCATGGATAATGTTACTTGGGAGCTTCGGGTATTTTTTTAAGCCTATGTCAAAGAGGTGGGCCTAATGAAAATAGAAACAGCCCATGGGTTCCAAAATGATTTTAGTTATATATATTGAAAGATGAAATTGGAGGGAATTTTTGGTGGCTTCTCATAAAGATTTTTCCCTTTAAGGCCTAAACACAATAATATAAAAATCGTATTTCTCCAATTTTCTGAAAAATAAATTTGGATGTAATTTTTTAATGGTTGCCCCCACAAAATTGTTACCCCTTTGAGTTTTAAAACAACAATAAATTGGATCATTTTTTTCTTATTATTTTCAAAAGAGGTAAAATGGGATGGACTTTTTGGTCCCACCCTCCCAACAAAATTGTCCCCTTAAAGCCAAAACATATTCCTTAAAAAATCATTTTTTAATCATTTGTTTTGAAAAGTAAAATTGGTAGAACATTTTGGAAGCTCCCCTTACAAAATTGATGACCTTTAATGCGTAAGCATTTAAAGGACAAAAAAATGTTATGTCATTTAATGCATAACATTTTTTTTCTTTTAAAAAATTGAAATTGGGGGAAATTTTGGTGGCTCCCCCTCCCCTCCCCTATAATTTTTGCCATTGAAAAAATTAAAATTATTAGGAAAAAAAATCTCTTAATTTTTTTGAAATGTAAAAATGGAAGGAATTTTTGATCGTTCCCTCCAAAAATTACTACCCCTTAAACCTTAAACACCATAATAAAAAGAATCATGTTTCTATGAATCCATTTGTCAGTCCATATTGCCTTTCAAAAGTTCAAACATTTCGTTTTTTTTCTCCACATGAATTCACAAATGATTGCAAACAATGCATATTTCTCCATTTCATACCTTAAAATTAAAGCTTGAATGTTCAACACTTGTTGAATCAAATATACAAACACCAATACATAGCCATCACAATAAATAGTTGTTTCTTTCTTTATCTATGATGTCTGATTGTTTATAAAAGGTGCAAAAGAGGGAAAAAAAAACAAATTATGAAATGAAAACAAACAAACAAACAAAAAAAAACCTAAAATGAGAGAGATAAAAAGAAGAGACAGGAAATGAATAAAAAATTAAGCCAGCCACATTTCCAAACTTTTTTTTGACAAAAAAATTTATAAAAAAATTTAAATGTGGTCGATTCTTTTGGTCCAAATTAGGTTTACACTGTGAAGAAAGGCCCTTGAGCCATGGCCCATGGATTTTCCCATGGTCTCATCCAAAAAGTGAGGTACCATGAGGTTCTATAGGCCATGGCCCAAGCCGTCTAGTGTACCAGGCCCTTACCATCAATCAAGATGGGATGCAACATGAGGCTGCCACATCCATTCATAGGGTGATAATAAACTATCACAGCCAGTGTTTATTTCTTCCAAATCTGTGAGGTAGGTAAGCTGGGGATCATCCACAAAGACTTAGCCAAATTTGGCTACATGCCAGAAAGGACAGTAGAAAAGTTTAGGTTTTATGCTAGAATTTGGCCACATGGTACAACCTTTTGTCAAAATATGGCGAATTCAAAAAGACTTTCCTCATAATGTGGTCACTGAGGGTCATAACAGAGGGTCATTTTTCCCCCAAGAAAAAGCCTTTAAATTATTGTTGCAAAGTTGGCCTTTTCTCTTTGTCACCAGGTTGCAAAATTTAGCCCAAAGAAATAAAATCACTGATCACAGCAGATCAAGCCATTGTATCAGCGAGTGTTCACACCTGATGTTGGTTCTAAGTGCCATGAATTTTGTTGCTACGTTGAATTTTTTGGAGCGAATTTGTCGATAAAGGAGACACTCGAATCATCAAGTTACCATTTACTCAGCATCAAGTGCAATGGCAACTTTACTAGACAAAGTGACTAATAACGTTTCCTTTACTCGGTACACCAAATTGGATCCATACGTATCCTCAATCCTGGGTTTAGGGGAATCCTCTATCCTTGGGGGCGGTTATTTCAGGAACGGCCCAGCCCTAAGGCATTTGCCCAGTGTAAAAATCAATGATTTTAATCTGTTTTTAATTGCTTTAATCTGTGATACCCAGCAGGTACCAGCCAGGTATTACAGTTTTAAAGTATTAAAAAAATTAACTCAGGCATTTTCAAAAGCGAAACACATCTGTGAGTATTTCGCTTATTGAAATGCTCGGTGAGCTTTTACACTCTGTAAGAGAGAGAGGGCCGCTACTGAATCTGTCGGAGGCTTTTATGAAAATAGATATTTTCAAGGAGCAAGTTAACAACAATTCAGTCACCAGTTCCAAGTGGCGTTAGATTACAGTTGACAAGGAAAGCATATGAAAATAAAGACCCTGGCAAAGAAGAAACAAACACGCTTATTGCGTTTGGATAGTACTAGTCAGCTCCTCTAAGTTGCAGGACGACGACAAATAGCGCTAGGCCCCTAGTAACTTAGGTAGGTAACGCCACGTTCCGAGTGGCGAGGAAGGGGGCCCAAGGCCCCAGTTCTCTTCAGCTGAGTAAACCTTAAAAAGCGTAGCTGATACCTAAACAGGCTAGGTGTCTTTTTCCCATTTTTGTGATCTATCTGAAGTGGGTGGGGATCATTCATAACAATTTAGCCAAATTTGGGCTATGAAAAGGATACAAAAGTAAAAAATTTTAAGCACCCAATAGAGAAATCTGGAAATTTTTTTAACCAAAAAGAAATCGAAATTTGGCGACTAGAATTTTTTTTTAAACACATATTTTTGGCCACTTTGAAGGACCAAAAAAGTCAACTGGCTACAGTTAGCCAGGAAAATAAACCTCCCTGAGTTACTGTCCCCTGGTAGAATTGGCACTTGCTGCTGGTTCTGTACCAATTAAAGAATTGTGCCCCTAGAGGCCACAAGCCACAACCTGCCTCCCATAGTTCTTAAATAAGGCGAGGCAGATGGTAAGACTGCCCCGATTCTGTACCAGAGAACGCGTCCCTAGGCACAATCTTTAAGGTGCATTCACACCTATTGTTAAGTCAGTGTTGAGTGAAAATCTAGGTGGCATCTTAGGAGGCACCCAATGTTAGATGGGTGCTTATTTAATATCAAGTGAATGTTAACTTAACATAAAATCTTTGTGGTAAATAGGTTTAGGTTCAAAATGACTAGCTTGATGTTAGGGGAACTTAATACTAGAGTCCTTGACACTGAGTGTAAATGCACCATTAGAACTCTCTCTCATAGTGAGTCGCTGATGTAAGACGGGCTAACCCTATGGAAAATTTAGGTGGCAAAAATGTTCCCTAAAGGCACGTTCCTTAACCTAAAGGATTCTAGATAGGTCTAACAGCAGAGGTAAGCATGAGGAGAGAGAAGCAAGAGTGGTAGAGGCAGGAAATAACTGAAATCAGCCACCAATGCCAATTCTACGATTTAAGTATAGTGAACTGTCCAAGGTCTGCGGGTGTAATGCCCTGCTGCCAGGGCATGATTACTGGGCATAAAAACAAAATGCTCTCCGGCTAGCCATAAGCAGGAACCCAGCGTGTTCCACGACATGGAACTCCCGCCGCCGCCGAGTATTTTATGACATAAGAAAGACGGTACCTGCAGAATAGCCACTTTGTACGTTCCTTAATGCTTCTGGACCTTTACATTTTATATCATGGAACGGGTCTGTGGACAGCCAATTCTGCCAGATTCACCCTCACTGAACTCGCCCGGGCCTGATGTTCAGGAGTGGGTACCAGGTACACAGCAGCTGCGACTAGGCCTCCAGCGGAAAAGAGTGAAAACTTGGTAGGTGGCTACTACTGTTGTTCTACACAGGGCTCGGTCTTTCCCTCCCTCATGTGTTTGTGCGAAGCCAATGCGAATTTGCATTTGTTGCGCTGCTTGTCCGATTCTTGCAGCCCGCCCGCCTACAAAGTCTTCGTGTTTTTTTGTTTGTTGCTGCAGGCTTGCAATTCAATGCACTAGAGCGTACTGAAGTAAGGAATTTTTTATATTATTAAGTATCGGACTCGTTGCTCTGTTTTTTTTAATGATCTTCTCTGCTTGTTCCTCGATTGTTCTCCTTACTTCTTTTTTTTCTTTTGAAACACAACACAGCTGACCCGAACGGACCAAGCCTTAGGGCACCCCGAAGTCAAGCTCATTGTCAGAGGACCGACAGGAATTTCACCTGCACACCACTGGGGTTGAACCTTTGTGGCCAAAGGGTCCCAGAAGGGGGCTATACTAGTGAGCCTCACCCCTGGGATCTAATTTCCTCACTTTCGACGTACTTACTACCTCGCATTTGCTGGCCAATTTCTTGCGATGCTGCTAAATCTTTCACAGTTGTGAATTTCTTCAGTCCGCTTCCGTTACAAGAAGCTAGAAGAAAACAGAGTTACGTGTTATTTTGTTATCAGCGTTTGCTTTTTGTTTGATGTCGGACTGGTCTCCCTCGACGTTACTGTACTCACCAGTACTTGGCGTGCGTTATTTTTTGGCATACAGAGAGGTGTCGACGTCTGTGTGTTGTTTCTTTTGTTTCGCCGCTGGTCGCGAAGAGAATGTGTAAGCTGGCAGGCCAAATGGTGAGCTGGTGGATTGTTGTGGCCATGGCCATGGCGGTATTCAAGCACGACGGCGTGGATGGAGTGTTCACCGAACCTTGCTCCTCAACATCATCAAATTGCAATGCCTTGGTAAGGCTCCGCAGTCTCTCTCTCACCGAAGTATATAGCTGTAGGTAACGTTTGTGCTTTTTCTCACGTCCGCTTCGGTTCGAAAGGCAAATATAGATCCTTGAGTAACTTGTATCATCTTTTGCGTCCTTTCCTTGATGTTTTTTTATCTTCGTTTGGCCGTGGTTTCTTCGCAAAAACTTTCGAGCACAAGTCTTTATGTTGAAAGTAGCTAGTCGTAAGTTCAGCGTAAGGGCCGATTTGTTCCTGAGCTTGTATTATACTGAATATGGAAACGGTTGTGGAAACGGTGCCTTCTCTCCGGGCTGCTGGTTCTGACAAAGATTATCAATATACATGTCTTCCATTTTCGCCGTTGAGAATGCACATTTCAATAGAGGAGGAGCAGACAACAGACAACCTTAGATGTGCTCTTCTGGCTACAGACAAAGTATCAATTAATAGATTTCTTGCTTGCTAGGTGAGCTACACGGCGCCTGCAAATTCAACTCTAGCCAAAGTTGCATACCTGTTTGGCGTGAGTGACATTGACTCGCTTTTGGGAGCCAACGACTTCAACCTTAGCACCCCTGCAACACTTGCACTTTCACCTGGCGACTTTCTGAAAGTTCCTGTTACATGTAACTGCATCAATGGAACCCGGCAATCAAACTCAACAATCTACGAAGTTATAGCTGGTGACACCCTGAGTGCTATTGCTGAAACAACTTATCAGGGCTTGATCACCTACCAGCAAATTGCAGCAGCAAATGGCATTGTTGATGTGAATAAGATTCAAATTGGCCAATCTCTGGTGATTCCTTTTCCATGTGGCTGCAATCCTGTTTCTGACCAACCAGTAGTATACTTGGCATACCCTGTCCAGAGTGGTGACAGTATAGCGAACATTTCTGCAGACTTCGGGGCCCAAATGGCGGATGTCTTGTCTCTTAATGGAATTGCAAATGCGTCAGATTTGCAAGTGGGCTCTGTTCTTGAAGTACCTGTTCCAGGTTTGTAAAAGAGAAAATCTTTCTTTTGTTTACTGAGTGCTATATTCATTCTTAGGACATCTTTCCAATAGACTGTTGTGATGAGCTTTCCCTTATGTTTTTCAACTAGCTGTGCTCCCAATCATCTTTTACAGCTCTATTGGTCAAGGGTTAACCGCCTACAGGAGCTGTGAGGGTTGTGAGTTGAACTGTGACTCACCATACATTGATATCTGTCCTTTTTTCATGAGAACATGTGTTCCCAGAGTTTCTAACATGATTAATTATATATTTTCATCACACTTGCAGCTCTGCAGTGGAAATCGAGTGACCGTCCCTGCAGCAAAGCAACAATGCCCTATGTCAGTGGCTTTCCATTAGGCTGCTGTGATCACAGCACTCTGTGTGTACCTGTGATCACAGTAGCCTTATGGAAAGAGACCCTTAGGCATTCATCATCTTGCTTCAATTTATTGCAAGTTGCAGCATTCTCTCATCAAACCATAACATTAGAATTTATAACCCCATCGACAATCAGCTGGCTGTCATGTGTGGAACTACTTTTGGTCATGTTCTGATTGGTGAATTAACATGACTGTTACTGTATTTCTAGGGCTTGTTCTCTTTTGATCCTGGTAATGTTGATCCCTTAAGGTCTTCAACAACAATGTCCCTAGGATGATGTTCCAGAGAGATCACGAAATTGTCACTATGTTTCTTTCACTGCTCTGCAATAAATAGACTAACAAAAGTTTTGGTTCTATGACAGCTTGCCAGGCCTCATTTTCGCAATCATCAACTGATTCTGGATTACTTGTTGCTGAAGGAGGCTATGAGTTGACAGCTGCAAAGTGTGTGCAGTGTATATGCACAGATGCTCCCCAGTATGTAGCTGAACTTTCTTTTTCTCTGCTCACCTTAATTTCACTCTGAGGACCTGGTATATTGTGTCCATTTTCTTGGGGTGTGGCCTTGTCACTGTCTACTTAGTTGACAAGAAAATTATTGAAGTTGATCTACATCTTTACATTCAATGTAAGATCTGTGCAATTGCCCAGTTTGTCATACTTGTAGTGATGATGCTGGCCAATGTAGATGAATGAATGCAATTCAACTGATGTTTGTAGTCAAACTTTTTTCCTTTGGAATTTGCAACCTGATAGACAATTTTTTTTCTTGAACCGGTGTCACAGACTTAGATGTATTCCAACACCCACATCTTTCAGCAACCCCTGCTTGGGATCTCTCCAATGTGCAAATTCAAACCTCACAATTGGAAATTTTACTACATCTCCATCAAGTACAGGATGTGATGTGACTTCATGTAACTATGAGGGTTATACCCAAGGAAATACCATCTTATCTCAGTAAGGAAATCCTTGCCTCTCCTTCATTTTTCGGGCAATACTGTTTGTACTCAGTAATGAAACCTCTCCTAAACTAATGTGCATACATTGGTCAACTTTTAGATGGCTTTGCTATGATATCAACAATCAGAATGCTATAACCAGCTGGTAATTGCTGACTGCCAACCTTTGGCATAGCTTACCAGTTCCTGGCATGTTGAAAGTGACCATTGGAAACAAATTTGCTATCAATAATGTGGTCTGAAATGTGGTTGTGAAGACCACTTTAATCATTTGGTGGTGGTACATATGTGGTTGGCTGCAATGATTCAGAACATGTAGCATGCGTCCGGAACAACCTGTACCTGATTTATTCTTAGCCTCCTTTTGAGGCCTTGAAGACTATCAAATAGTTTGATCTGGATTTTTCTCTCAGCTATATCAAGACCATAAGATGTGGTAACTATAGAACTGTGTCGGTATTTGTCATAAGGTGCACATTACTTGTAATGTGAAACAACTACTCACTTATATCTAAACTATCTTATTGGCAGGGTTGTAAAATCAACTGAGAATCAATGTCCAGGTACTCCCTTACTTTTGTGTGCCTCTCCACCCAGCATCCCAGAAATTGTGTCTTTTCCTTTCAATTCACATCTGATGAGATTCAGCAATTGACAAAAGTGTCTCAAACAATTTCGAACTGACCATATCAGAGGAGCCCTGACCTAAAAAAAATCTTCATCTCCCTTGAGACCACAAGGGGCATGAAGTTGTTAGGTTGATGTGGTTGAGGTGCTGATTAGGGACCACACTGTAAACCTTTGATACAGTTTTAGAAGCTCAGAAATGACACTGTTTTTTGTTTTTTGTGTTTCAGTGATGGCATCATTGACATATGACATTCCTGCCCCAATTGGCACATATCCAGTTCCTCCTGCAGCCCCAACGCCAGGACCCACATCCCCAACTCCAGTTCCTCCTGCAGCCCCAACGCCAGGACCCACATCCCCAACTCCAGCTCCAGCCTCAGCACCTAATCCTTCAAGTGCCAGTTTTTGCATACCTTCTTTGATGAGCTTTCTAGTCCCACTTGTTCTAGCCATATATCTTTAGTTATCTGGTGGGCACCAACTGGTTTAAATCTTACTTTGAAAAATGTGATCTAATTTTGCAGGGTTCTGTCTGCTTGAGTTTTAATGGTGGTTTGTCTGATGATTCAGCACCTGCTATTGATCCACTTATATGCATTATAGAGATTCAAAAACTCATAACTCATGGTTTTCATAACTGAGGAAAGGACAAAACCTGTATTTTTGTTTTTGGCTGAAATCCAATGAACAAGTTTGGGGCTGATGGTAATATGCTCTCTACTTAACACCAAAGATTGACTGTTACATGCAAGGATAGTTTGAAGCTTCTGGGAATTACAAATCTGGGTGCTACCTATGTGAAATTTCTGTTTGATTTAGGGCACTTACCAAAATTGCAGGTGTTGCATCGATCATTTGTTGGCATTTGGTGCTGTCTTCTAAATTGGGTGTGTTTGTCCAGAATTTCTCATCCATCTTTCAGAAGCTTTTCAGTAAACACCAGTGTTTTAATAGGGGAAATTTTCCAAAGTGGCAAATTAGACATGAATGTGAGATAACCATAAACCTGTGGGAACTCGCCCTCCTGCACATTGAGACCACAATTCATCTCTCTTGTTTAGTTTATCCATTGTCATCATTTAACTTCACAAAAGTATTCAAACTTTCATATCCAAGCTACCATAAAATGGAAGATAAAGATACTTCTTGCATGCTTTGGAAAACAATGAAAATTGGTTTTTTAAGAAGGTGCTGATGATGGAAAGGAAAGGCTAATAGGGCCCTTCAAGTCCCAAAATTTAGTGGTGGAGGTATTTGGGAGAAGTAATCAACCTCCCTATTTATGAAAACAGGCAAAAATTTCCATTCCCACTGAGAACATGTTCTTTATCCAGTTTCTATAAGCACTCCCATGATTTTGTGCCACTTTAGAAATTGCAATTCAGTGAATGTTAACAAACCAAGAAGATCTACTTTCATTGAATTAGCAATGTTTAGAAATTGTGAGTCTGTGAATGTTAACAAACCAAGAAGATCTACTTTCATTGAATTAGCAATGTTTAGAAATTGTGAATCTGTGAATGTTAACAAACCAAGAAGATGTAATTTCATTGGGTTAGCAATGTTCACACACACTAATCTACAAATTTCATCCTACAACAATATTTTTGTCAATGTGTTGCTGGGTAGATCAAGTAGTCCTACTTGATTGAGGGGCAGAATGGACACTTACTGCTGATTCTGCATAGGTTCTTTGATGTCCCCATGACTTCTTGCACCATTGAATGGGCTGCAAGGTGGATTCTATAAGGGATATAGAAGTTGTGTAAGTGTAAAATTGTAAACATACCTTGTGTTAGGGTGTTTAGGGCTCAAATCCCTAACACTTACTTAAGTCCAAAATAGCAACACATGGCCTATCACTAATAGGGATGGTAGTTAGCTCTAGGTTCACCTATTCACACTTCATAACTACCTGAGGGTTTTACAAAGTTGGCAACATACTTTCCCGCATGACAATTCACACATATCATTATGATGTGGAGGTCCCTTTTGTCATTCCCTTGTGCCAAGGCTTTATGTTGAAGCTTTGTGTTGCATTGCTTGCACTTTCCTTCCTCTTTGTTCTTGCACTTTCATGTTTGTTGATATTTTGCACACTTTGTAACACCTTGCAATGTGCATTGTACCTTGTGTGATATCACATCCTATCTTTTTTTGTGTGAAATTTCAATCAATTGCAAAATTTAACAATAGGTTGCCAATAGAATGAAAGGAAAAAATAAGATTTTTTTTTTAATTGTGAGAAACACAAGGATTTGATTTAAGGTTCATTGCATTTGCAACAAACAATTCATTGTCCATCATCACCTCCTACAATTTTTATATTTGCCTAGGAGATTCACACCCAACACCCCCCCACACACCCCCTCCCCACCCCTTCTGATCAATAGCAATTTTTTTCCTTGTAGCCTTCTATTGACTTTGATTTACAAGAGTTGTTTGTTTTCTTATTTATTCTTGTAACCCTTTTCCTCTCCTCACATTTTTTTTTAATTACAAAGATTTGAATTTAGTGCAAAGGGTCATCGCAAAAGATTGTCATTTTGTTGGTTGTTGTCAAACTTAAATTCTTAACAATTTGGGGGGGGTCAACAACAAATCTTTGAGCCCTACAAATATGGAGAGATCTTCAAGTTTGTGGTCAAGTTTCATTGATAATTAAAGAGCACTATATTATCTTGGAACTTGATCAAACAAAATATTGTTGTGTTGATGTGGTTTTGTACAAGGCAAAGGTGAAATTTTCCTTTAAGTTTGTTTTATGGTTTTGTGTATATATGCATGTGTGCAAACTCAACTTTAGAAACATTTTTTTAGTGTGTGGCAAGGAGAATGAAAATTTTAAGTTTGGTTACTCCAAAATTTCATCATAATCTAACATTATATATTCTCTTTCGAAGTAGGTTAAGATTTTGCTTTGACCTACGATAAGTTGGGTTCAAGGTTGTTGTAAGGTTTAAAGGTGAAAACACAAATAGGTGGATTACTTGGACTACATTCTTACAATTTTTTTGGATGTAAATGAACTTAGAATGTAAAGTCATATTCAACATTAATATTATCAAAATTTTAAATTATCCATGTTGCAATAAACTTTAGTGAAAATCATACTAAAAAATATGCATGAGTTTTAAAAATGCACATTGGATAACTTGGTTTATTAAATGTCACATTACAATAGTTTTAGTCAATATAAATTTGAACTTTCAAATGCCACTTTTGAACCACATAATTTTATTTTTATCCTTAGAGTTTGCATCTATTAGTGTTTACTTGATGATGGTAGTACCAAAAAACTTCAAAGAATAACTATGTGTTACCAGTTCAAGATGATGTGAAATTTAAGGTTTGCAACTTTAAGTGTTTGCTTCATGATGATAATACCAAAAGCTTCAAAGAAGAACTACATGTTGTTGGTTTTGGGTTATTGTGATTTTAAGGTTTGCAGCTCTAAGTGTTTTGCTCAATGATAATGGTACAAAATCATTAAAAAAAACTATGTCTTGTGATATTCATTTCCAAGGTTTAAGGTCCAGGTTTTAATAACATTTTTTGTGTTTATCTCAAGAACATATTGTGGGTGTGATAGTTCAAACATCAATCCATATCTAAAGTATTTATATACAAAAGTTATAAACTTGATCTACAAGGGATAACCTTTCTTCAACAAAGATAAGTCCAAGCTTTCTATTGCCATGCTTGTCTTTTACGGTTTTGATGATGATGGCAAGGAACCAACACCAACTTGTTAGACTTCTTTTTTAATAGATAGAATTGGATTTCAATAGAGTTTCTTTTCATGGTTAACCTTGGTAGTCCAAACATCAATCCATATTTGAAATATTTCTTCTTATACTTTGACAAGACTTGTATCTTTAGTAGGTTCCCAATTAAGCTAGCAAACTAGCCAGATGCAGATTGATATAATCTAAATTTATTAGATCTTTTTGCTTCTTTTTTTTTGGTTAGAGTTGTCCCTTATCATTGGTGGATGTGTGACCAAACGAGACATCTATCTAAGACACAACAAGATTTTTTTCCATTCAATTTGCAAAAACAACCTAAGGATATTTTTCCTTCCAATCACTTGCTCAAAAAACATATGTTATGCTCAAAAACAAAAGTCATCTCATGTTTAAGAATGTAAGTTGCTTTGACGCACTCCTAAGTTCCTCGTTGAACCCACTTGAGGGTCCAAGTGTGTTGAATTGCGAAATTATGGAACTTGGATGACGCGCTCCCAAATCACGGGGTGAAACCAACTTGGGGGTTTCACAAAGTCAAGTTGCGGAAGTTGAGACTTGGAGGCACGCTCCCGGCTTCCAACTCTAGAAAGGGGTAGAGGGTCGAGTTGAGAGCCCAGGGATTAGACTAGGAAGAGGTATTAGTTGATCAAGCTTGAATCTGCATCAAAACAAACCACCCAAGTGGTTAGCTCACTTTCCGGGACACCCTTTGGTGTTGGGACAAGCCATGGGCACTTCGGACCACAAGATTCACCACGGCCCGGACTCGGGGGATGCCACCACCATCCCCCATATAGTATACTCTGCGACACTCCGCCGCACCTACATCCAAGTGGCTCTTTTTCCCGGGACTCCCAAGTTGGAGTCCCAAAATCCAACCAAGTGTCCCGGTTCTGGACTCCTGGGACTTTGAGAGGTCATAGCTCCTCGCCCTGACCTTGGATCGCGACGAGGTTTGAACCGAAGTTGTAGCCCTCGTTGAGATCTTTTTCCAACGACGTATCGCACTCCCGAATCGGACATCGGGAGTTGGTCGATTCCCGACTTTTAGTGGTCGGGAATCAAACTGCCAGTTTGACTCCCGGCCCTTCTTTTGCCCATAACTTGGGCTACAGATGTCCAAATCGAGAATGCAAGGGATTTTCGATATCTATGTTTCAAAACCATTCCAATGAAACCAAGAACACCTCAATGTGAGGTGTTTTGCCCCTTGCTGTCGAGCTTTCAACATTCGGGAGTCCCGAAGGACTCCAACTCCCCAACTTTTCCAAGTGTTGGGCTTCACCCCCACACTTGGCCAAAGTGGGGTTGCGACATTGGAGGGCGCTCCCAACTTCCAACACTAAAGAGGGGTGGAGGGGCGTGCTAGAAGTCCCGGGATTAGACTAGGAAGAGGGATTAGAAGATCAAGCTGGAATCTGCATCCAAGAACCAACCACAAGAGGGTTAGTTCGCATTCGGGACACCCTTGGGTGTTGGCACAAGCCACGGGCACTTTGACACACAAGACTCACCACGGCCCGAACTCGGGGGAAGCCACCACCTTCCCCCATATAGTATTCTCTGCGCCACTCCACGGGGACTACATCCAAGTGGCTTTTTTCCCCGAGACTCCCAAGTTGGAGTGCCGAAATTGTCCCGAAATTGTCCCGGTTGGAGTCCCGGGACTTTGGGAGCTCATAACTCCCGACTTCAGAGTCGAATTGCAACGAGGTCAAAACCAAAGTTGTAAATCTCTTCGAGAGCTTTCCAACGCCATGTTGCACTCTCGATTCGGATGTCGGGAAAAGGCCGATTCCCGACTTTTAGTGGTCAGGAGTCAAACTACCAGTTTGACTCCCGGCCCTTCTTTTGTCCATAACTTGGGCTGCAGATGTCCAAATGACCAATGCGAGGGCATTTTAGACATCTACACTTCAAGACCTTTCCAATGACACCAAGAACACCCCAATGCGAGGTGTTTTGGCCTCTGTTGTCGAACCCTAAACATTCGGGAGTCCCGAAGGACTCCAAATTCCCAACTTTGGGAGTGGGAGTTTCATCCTCCCACTTCACCCAAAGTAGGGTTGCGACATGCTTATTATTTAGTGTTTTGTATGCTTTTGTAGATTTTGTTGATCAATAATTGAAGAAGGAAGAGCTTGACGACCTTGAACAACCAAATAACAACTAAGCAAATCGTTTCCAAATGATCTTTGCCTTCATGCTCAACTTTCCTTTACCCTAGTAATTTTTTTTTTTTTCTTAACATTTGTTTTCTCTGTTAAGAAAGACTCCTTTGGGGTTTGTGGAAATATGAACTTTGTCTTCATGTTCATTTTTCCTTTACCCTAGTAATATTTTTTTTTTGTCTCAAGAAAAACTCCTAAGAGAATCCACATTAACATTTATCTAGAACCAAGCTATGAAGAACAAAGTTGCAGGTGGAACTACCCGAAAGATGAGGCCACAGTGAACCAGCACCCACCAGTGCACCATGAAGGATGAATGGTAAGTGGTCAGGAAACAGTGTTCTGTTGGGTTTCAGTTTCCTAGGCAACCATGGTGGTTAGCTCAGTTGCTTTTTTTTTCCTACCTACCTACTAACAATCCACAAGCAGGTTGGTAATAGGTAGGTAGTAAAAACGCCCTTACCTAGTAATTACCTATTTTCCTACCTATATAAGAGACCTAGTTCCTACAGAAATGGTTACCAAAGTGAAACCAAATATTAACTCAGTTGAGGTTCAACTGAGTAATAACGGGCATCCAGTGGATGGTGCGCTGGTGGGTGCTAGTTCATTGTGTCTGTGAGATTATGGGAACTGGATTGGAGGTTGCATCAAACTACAAAAGGGAAACCAGAACAGACACCAGCGCTCTTCCCTTCAAAATCAAAAACTAACAAGAAGGACTGGAACCCAAGATTTTCTTGAATGAGACAACATTGATTCAAATTTCATAACACATTTTGTTGAGTTCCAGTTGTCCTTGTTTGTGCAAATCTTCTTCACAACAACAACAATCCCCAGTCCCACTACTGACCTTGCATGAGGAATATGTGCCAATGATGTCTCTGCCCTACTGGCCAAAACGCTGCCAAAAGTAATGGGTAAGCTCTTGGAATTTGTCAAGCAGCAGCAAGTGTAGTGAATGAACTTGGGAAAGTACTCAAAGTGCACTAATATGCATGCAGAATGAAAAAAAAAAAATTGTGATGTATTAATGGTTTCTCTCACCTCATAGAAACCAATGCAGAATAATTGAACACACAACGCCCCTTTTCTGGCAGAACTTGATAAAGGACGAGGAGGAGTTTCGTCCAGTTTTACCAATAGCGATGTCAGTTGAGGTATTATTGATTGTAGTCTGATACTGGTGAAACCAAGTTGTCTCTGGTCTTTTTGGGTTACAACTTAGGGTACTTATTACATTAGATCCCAACCCAACTTGGACCATGTTTCTAAGTTCCTTTCCTTGGGAAGTGGCCCTCATTCATGCTTGGGGAAGATGTTAAATAAGATGGATCAGGCCAGGGCAGATAATGAAAAAAAGAGGAAGGCAGTACTTATGTACTGTCTGCAATAAGGATAAGGACCCTGTGCTTATTAAAGCTCTTCCATGAGGTTGCTTCAACTGTTGTCTGATGTACTATATAACACACACACCAGCAATCCAGACGACCTGTTCAATCTTCAAACCAGTGTTGGACGGGTATTTGATTTCTCGAACAATTGTAGAATCCTCGCTTCAGAATCTTAGAACTGTCGGTTTTTGAGTACTTGAAAAAAAAATCAGAATCAAAGAACCGTCAGTTCCAATTATTTCAAGAACCTCAAACAACCACTGGGTTTCATGAAACAAACAGGCAAATAACCACCGGTTCTCTCCTTTGTAGGATGGGGGCAATTGAAGTGAGTTTTTTTTGGGTTGTTTAGGGGTTTGTTCCTCCCCTCCACCCCCCCCAATGTTCCCAATAATCTCCTTCCTATTAGTGTTCCTGAAATGCTCCTAATTTGTCCTCCATGCGTTCCCATTTGCTTTGGCACATATTCATGTAGTTCCCATGTCCCCAAAAGTGTTCGTTAAATTTATTTTGTATATGTGTATCCCCAAATGTTCCCACACTTGTTACCATAGTTCTCATGCGTCTCCCATGTTGTTCCCCTATTCTTGCCACAAAGGCCTACTCTTTTGAGCTGCCACAGGTGGGAAGAATTAGAAAGGTTTTAAGTGCCTAGGTATCTATTGCATTATGGGAGTGACTGAACCGTGTAAACCTTTGGGGGATGATGCAAACCTGCAAGGCTTTATTCCAAGAAAGAGGGGGGTGGGGGTGGGGGATCGAGGTGACAAAACAAAAATGTGGAGAAGGATATGGTCATAACTTAGGCCTAATTACTAAATACAAAATCTGAATGTTCTAGAGCTAAACTAGACGTCATCCTTTGGTAATAGGTCGGGGGTTTGCAAATGATGGAAGTCAAGAGCTAGCCAACCCCACAAGAGTTCATTTAGTGTTTTACACTTTAAAAAATATGGATAGAGAAGAGATGCAGCTACATCTATGGAAATTTTTAATAAAGTAAGGGGAGTGATATGGATTGTCAAGGAAACCTTGATTGCACAATATGGCCACAGTGAACCAGCACTCACCAGCGCACCATCCACTAGATGCCCGTTATTACTCAGTTGTGGATGAACCTCAACTGCGTTAATATTTTATTTCACCTTGGTAACCAATTCTGTAAGAAATAGCTCTCATATATTCATATGTAGGTCGGTAGGAAAATAGGCAACTACGAGGTAAGTGTATGGTTTACATATTTGTAAGGGCTGTTTTTACTACCTAGCTACTAACAACGTGTTTGTGAGTTGTTAGTAGGTAAGTAGAATAAAAAAGCAACAGAGCTAACCGCCATGGTTAGCTAAGGAACTGAAACCCAACAGAAAACTGTTTCCTGACCACTTATCATTCATCCTTCACGGTGCACTGGTGGGTGCTGGTTCACTGTGGCCGCACAATAGCATCTTCATCCTCCATTGTGTGCTACAACCTCCATTGAGTGTTGGAAACACTCTAGAACCATGGAGAGGGTGGCCAACTTTTTGGCCAGAGAACTTAGTGATCACACACACTTTTCAGTGGCAATGGACACCAATGATTTCCAGATTGATAGGAGTCAAGGCTAAGTTACCATTCAATTTTGGCTAACATTAGTATGTACTAGTAATAATTTTGTAACGCAGGTGACTTGAAGCCACCACACCCAATCAGTTCGTTTCCTCATTTTGGTGATGTAGCTAATAGTGGCAATCATCCCCAAAAGGATACAACATTGATGAGAACAAGTTTTGAAAACCTGTCAAAACAGTACAAAATCTGGCAGAAAGTCCTGCATTAACACTACCGTACATGGCTACCAAATTAGGCCGAAATTAAATTCAAGAAAAAGTGCCTAATAAATATTTCACAAATGTGCCTGATTCTTGAAAAAAAAGTATAAAATTTGTCTAATGTTTCAAAAAGTGTTGGCCATAAAAGTTGCTTGATTTCATAAAAAAGTTAATAGTCTTGAAATACTCAATGCAATGAAGTTAGATTTAGGCATACAAGAATGAACATGCAAAGTTGTGACCGTTTGTATAACCAAATTGAACTAAGAACACAGTTTTTTTTCTATGTGAAGATTAGCTAGACATTCGCTCATACTCTCTTCTACTTCAACATCAAGATAAATATCAGGTATTTTCTTGGATCCAGACCTCTTAAATCAACATCTGTCCTCATGTCCACAAACAAAGAATTGACTGTATTAGTCTGCATAGCCTCAATATGAAATCTATGATCAAATGCTCTTCAAATCTTATATGACTCCAACGAGTAAGTAAACCCATTTACACATGTAAATGAACGTGGGTGAGTGAGTGACTGTAAACTCACCTTCTCATTTGAGTGAGTGGGTGAGAAATCACCTCCTAATTTGAGTGCGTGAGTGAGTGAGAACTCACCTCCTCATTTTGTGTGTGTGTGTGAGTGAGAACTCACCTCCCGATTTCAGTGTGTGTGTGTGAGTGTGAGCTCACCTCCCGATTTCAGTGTGTGAGTGAGTGAGAACTCACCTCCTGATTTGAGTGTGTGTGTGTGAGTGAGAGAGAACTCACCTCCTCATTTGTGTTTATGAGTGAGAGAGAGAACTCACCTCCCTTCCGCCCTTCCGTCCAATCACACGTTGGACAATCTTCTAGCCAATAGGATATTGGACGGACGGACGGACGGACAGACAGACGGACACACACGATTTAGTGCAGAAACCCTAAACCCTAAACCCGGACACACCCAAGAGGATACCCATTACACTGAGTGATACCCTGACACTGAGTGATACCCATTACACTGAGTGATACCCATTACGGACACACCCAAGAGGATACCCATTACACTAAGTGATACCCATTACGGACACACCCAAGAGGATACCCATTAAACTGAGTGATACCCATACCCTGAATGATTTTTCT
>Ga0209208_10000070_pt1 | contig 98305 bp, 80 predicted proteins | sample S1TSphfallax_3_FD_187694 | JGI IMG/M metagenome (GOLD analysis project Ga0209208, IMG submission 187694) | Host-associated microbial communities from peat moss isolated from Minnesota, USA - S1T2_Fd - Sphagnum fallax MG (SPAdes) (version 2) | ecosystem: Host-associated > Plants > Peat moss >... | reverse complement strand
TGCCAAAAAGGCTCTAGGAGCTGCTCTGCGACGCCTACTATGACTATGACCAGGCTTGCTTATGGCTGCTGCAATACTGGCCAGAGTACAGCAAACATAAGTATTCTTCGCTTTACGCCACCTTCACGAGCTTGGCGAAGGCCACAAAGTAGGCTTGACGAAAAAAACTCCCCGCTTTTCTTTTCTTGTTTATCTTCGGAGATGCAGAGAAAGAAGAAAAAGCTGAAGGAAAAGCCCGTGGGGCAGAATAAAAAAAAAATATTTTTATCGTTGTATTCTCTCTCTGCATTTTCTTGCTTAATCTGCGCAGATAGTAGACAATTTATGATCTTAGATCCCGTATCTGGCTGAGAGACGACCAGCAGCGAAAAATAAATATATTTCGCTGCACCCTCGTTTTCTAATGCTTTGCTTGGATGTACGAGCCCTACTTTTCTAAAGCAACCGTAGTATTGTCTTTATGTTTATGGTGAAGAGCAAAATGCGTTTTCAAAAAATATCAAAATTTCCAAAAATATATATTCCTTTCCACATCTACAAGGAGTTAACTCTGTCATCGCTCTGCTAATAATTTACGATGTTTGGGCCATGTTTCTGCCTTAATCAAGAAGGTCTAGATCTATGTTATAAGGAAATTGTATTTGTTGGGGTTCATATAATAGCACGGCTTTTAGTGTTCTATAATTTACCTCTAAATGAGTAGGCTTCATTTTCCATATTCGGTTACTTCGAAGATTTTGTCTTATTTTTTATTTAATACAATATAAGGAATTTCCCTGAATAGATATAAGATCACCGTTGGATACTTGAAAACCAGGAATATTGACCATTTTATAATTAACATAAATCTTTTTATGACTTATTAGCTGCCTTGCTTGAAAAGTAGTTGAACAGAAATTAAGACGAACCAAAATAACGTCCAATCTTTTTTCTATATCGAATAACAAACTGTTTTTTTTATCTAGATAAGTTTGCGTTTTAGATTTTTGCATTTTTTTAATGGGTAATTTGTCATAAAAGAGGGACAATTTTTGTATAGTTTGTAATTGCTTGGAAAAGTCAGATTGTTTTTTATTTGTTTTTTTTTGAAGCTTTAAAATAATGGCTTTTTGTTTTTGAGTAAGTTTTTTAATCTGCCAAACATTTTCTGAAATTTGGCGACAAGTTTTAAATCTTGGTGCAGGCATATGAAGTTAAATTGGTTTTTTTAGCCATTGCGGATAACGGGAATCGAACCCATATCCTCTGCTTGGAAGGCAGATAATCTACCTTTAATCTATATCCGCCTAAAAATTTTTTTTTATCTTTTTTCGTTTCTTTTTCCGAGCTTTCGTTTGCATAGTAAATTAATATTAGGTTGATTATTGCTTACTTCAAGTTTATGATCTTATTGAGATAAGGATGGATGTCTGAGTGGTTGAAGGAGTCGGTCTTGAAAACCGAAGTATTGAAAATACCGGGGGTTCAAATCCCTCTCCATCCGTGAGTGGGGTAATTAGTTAACTGTTTTCGAAAAAAGTTTTCATTTTGTTCGGTAACCTTTAAAGATCTTAACGTTGTGTAACCATTTTGCACACATAGCGTGCGCGAAAACAGGATATTTGCTTTATAAAAAAAAATATATAATCATTATTTATGATAATTCATTCAAAAAGCCATGGTCTTCGGCTTTCGGCTCTTAGCTTGGTAGTTTTCGCCCTTGGCAATAGATAATAGCCCCAAAAGCTTAGAGAGAGCTTGACCTAGCAGGGCAACACATAAATCGTCGCCCTATTTTCGGCTTAGCTTAAGGCACGGCGCTGAGCCATGCAGGCAGCAGAAGGCTCTAGGCGAGCATTGGCTCGCTATTGTTGTCATTGAGCTCTGCCAGCGATGACATAGCAAGGGTAGGTTGGAAATCCTTGCAGTGCGAAAATTTCCAATCTACACTTGATCTGCAGAAATTTCAAGCCTATCCAATTTTCATGCAAGGCACACCCAAACTTATAAAAATGCAAGAAAAGCACAATTTATAAGGGAGTAGCAAGTAAATAATATTGTGTAAAAGGTTAAGTTTTGTTGAAAGCAAACTTAGCTAATAGCATTAATCATAAGTCTGAAAAGGCAGTAAAACTAAGCCTAAAGTACAGCCCATCCTTTAACATTAGCCCTCAGCTTAGTCTTCTTTCGTCTTTTTGCTTGGCTCTGAGCATGCAGCCTCAAGCTTTCTAACCTAGGCTGTTGCCTTAATCTCAGATTTTGCTGCAGCCTCCGGCCATCAGCCTGCATTTTAGCCTCCTCGCTCTTAGCAAACAGAACGCCAATTCATGCGACACGCCAAAAATAAAACAGACAAAGGCCTCATTACACGCAAAGTTGCTCTGTTGTTGTTTGGTCTAAAATACTCGACTTTTTCTTTCAACCTCATTCGAATTCGAAAAGTGGTCTCTGATACGTTTTCTCGACTTAAAGAAATCAACCTAGATATACTAGAAGAGCACTACCCCAAAGGAAGAAGGAAAAAGAGCAAGCCAAGACATTTGAGTGGATGTAGATGACATTTGACTGGCCTTCAACAATTCTGCAATCAAATGATGAGTTCAAATAAGATTGGTGGAGTTGACCATAGACTCTGCAATATTGAGTCGGTATGAGGTGTTAAAAGTAGAGATCTAACATATATAGTTCAGGCCAATTTCACAGTGCGCCAAACCAAGATATATAAACATCATAATTCTATCGTATTGACCCTGAGGATAAATTCAAAATTTGTGTGTTCTTTGATAAAAAAAAAATATCATCACGCGCCCAACCACCGTGGTCTAAGAACATAGAGAAGAAATAACGTAGTAAAATCTGAGTGTGTCGATCAAATGACCCACAAAAGGAAATACCAGCACTGATGGTCTACTGCGCAAAAGTGGCAACTCAAATAAAATAAACTCCCTATATATAAAAATTGTTGATGCATTTCGATTGAGGGACATACTAATAAAGATAGAGAAGGAAGGGCGCGTTGCTTTGCGCAAAGCGCTTTCAATTCAAATATGCGAGCGAAGAGATATGATGCTTAGATAGTGTCGCACCTGCAAACGAAAAATAAAAATATGACTTGTAGACCATTAATAAGCAAATTTAGTCTATTGTATCTCTCTAATGATGAACTACGAAAAACGACTTTACCTACAGGCACAATTAAAAAACTGCAAAGCACAACATAACCTACAAGGCCTTTGGCCCAAATATGGTGTAACTTTGATTATAGTTTGATAAGAGGGCCAAAGGCCCATATGACTGTAATTATAGATTGGCTTGGTAATACAAGGGCTGTTGAGCTATCATCATCATTTGAAATAGTATTTAGGCCATGAAGGTCTGATAACTAAAAAATAAAAAAAAGATTTCCGCAGATTAAATCAAGTTTTGGCGGATATGATGGAATTGGTAGACATGCCAGGTTTAGGTTCTGGTGACCATAATGTTCGTGGGGGTTCGAGTCCCTCTATCCGTACAAATTGGAACTTGAAGTTATGTAATCATTAGACCTCGAAGATCTGCGGCCTTTTCCTTATTTGACCTCTATTTGTTCGATAAATATAGCCTATATAATTACTGTTTTTCAGCTAATGCTGCTTTTCCAAATATTATTTATGGGTGCCACTAGCTATCATAAATTGTCAAACTGCACCCAACATGTTCAACTAATGGGAGTTAAGTCATAAAGTGACCATAGATCTACGCAGTAATTCTATTTTTGTAAATAATGTAATTATAAAAATTACATGCTTTGCTCGACCCAATTACGCTTATACAGTTAAGCAGGGATGGAGAAAAGAGTTGAAAAAAAGAAATATAGAAATTTCTATATTTCTTTTTTCCGGCTTTTTTACCAAATTTTATATGTAAATTATATAATATAGATATGTAAATAGGTTTCACCAAAACCGCGCCCCCTCATACGATTTGATGACACCTAATTTATCATAAAAGCACAAGCAAATGGTTATTTTGTGTAGTATAAAATAGACTCTGACTCCTAGCCATTTTTTTTAGAGCCTTGCTTCTTACCTTTAGAGCCATTCAGTCTACCTCTCAGACGCATTATGGCTGAAGGCTAAAGGCCGAGAGTTAGGGTGTGTGAACTAACTAACTACTAAATAAAAATAAAGCACTTATGGTAATTGTAGCCTTACTTGAGGAGATAAGAGTTGTAGAAGGGGTCTACGCAGAAGTCAACCAAATTCAAATGGAGAAAAATACCCAAATAAAGAAGGGTGCCCGCACACAAAACTACAAAGTATGACAATGTCAAAACCGCAAAGTATGATGATGTTATAGAGCAATGACGGCAAAATAAATAATGATTTTACATCTTTTCCTAGGTAATATAAGCTCAAAGCTAACCCCAAAGCCCGCTTCTATCGCAAAATATAACGTTATGACGATAATTTCCATAAACTTATCTTTCCCCAAATTATGATTATTATCAGCAAAAGTGCTAAAGCCCTAAGAACAAGTATTTCTTTAGCATTACTCTTTTTTATTTCATTTCAATATATCATTTTGATATTATTGATATTTATTTTGTATGCATTTTGTAATCATAACCTCCTTGCAGGAGAGAGACCGCAGTGATCGCACTATTCTTTAATCATCGCGGTAATTTTCCTGTATTTAATGTTTAAAGAACAAGCCTAGTAAATGAAGTAGTTAGGTTGTAAGACCTATATTGAAATGAAGTGTAATCAGATTGCTCAATCTATAAATATAGATCTGTATGATGTTTTGAATTTCTTTATTAAAGATTTACGCTTGCAGCCTTCACTCAAAATGATAGACAGCTTTGGAATTATTTTATAGACAGCTTAAAAATAGAAACTGACAAAAGTATAACTACTATTAGGAAATTTGCTATTATACCATAAACTTGTAAATTAATGGGTCTTTTACCTTGCACAGTACCTATGTTCTCACTTTGCGCCTTTAACTCAGTAAAACGAGTCATGATCAAACTAGGAACTATAGAAGATATTTAGTTGGACCAACCAATAGGGCAGAGTAATCAACTCTTTACGATGGTTAACAACAGAAAATAAAACACATTTTATTTTCTCCTGCTTGGCCGTGTACTTGAGGTTAAGGAGCAAAGGAATTAAATTGCACAAAAAGGCAAAGCAATCAAGCAGCATGGCTGCTTGATTGGCGAGAAAAAATATACTTTTATTCATCAAAAATGCGCTCAATTTAGAAATCAGATTATAAGCTATTATGTGCTCTGTTTACCATGTACGCAGAAGGAAACGATCTAAGGTTAAAGCTACAGATCCACGATATAGATAAATAATTTCGGTTATAAAATAATATAGTATATCATAGGAAAACATAACCAAATGACCCGCCTCTATGATGTTTTATTATGGTTTGTGTAGTGGGAAGTAATTTCGTTTTTGTTTTAGGTGCGTAGCACTTCGTAGGCTTTACAAACAAAGACCGTAGGTGGACTTTTTGGAGTATAGCCAAGTGGAAAGGCTTCGGTTTTTGATACCGACAGGCAAAGGTTCGAATCCTTTTACTCCAGATTTATGTGATTTTCAACTTTATATATATAAAGAAGAAATATATATATATTTTTTTAATTCCAATCCAATCTATAAAAAGCGAGCTGACGTAGAAAACTACGCAAGCCTCCCAATGAAGCCAGAATAAAACCTATCCAAATACAGAAAATAAAGGGTAGTTTGATTATGGTAATATACCAGCCTATTTCAAAACTTCCAGTTCCAATCAAAGCATATAGATCTGTAAAGAGATTGGTATGTATAGCTACTTTGGTAGTACTCGTTTCTTGATTGGAAAGAGAAAATCTCTTTTCTGGGAACACAGTCAACCAAAGTGGGAAACTATTATGTTTGCTTCTCCACGATCTGTCGTCATGGAAAAAATGAAAAAAAAAATATATATTTTTTTTTTCATTTTTTCCATCTTCGTACAAGGGCGCAGCAATTGGCAACAAGTTGATTATGGCACAAAGTGATCTATCGTGCTCAAAAATAAATGGCTTTTTTAAGGACGGTTCATAAATAATTAAATTACCACAAATGGAATGAAAAGTGGGTCCATGTAATTGATCAATACCTCGCAAACAACAATGTTCCTTCCCTATATGTAGTTCGGAACCCAAAGGCAATAATTGAGTAAACTGTCTCTTTTTTGTGTTAGTTAACCTAAGCCGCAGCATTACTGCAGAGGCTTGGCTTCCGAACCGTACATGAGCCTCCGGCCTCATACGGCTCTTCTCAGGGGAGCAAACTAAATAAAATAGAAAGTAGAGATTTACATGGCGTCTGCCTAGTTTATTGTCAGGACGGAAAAAAATCTTTTTTCTGTCCATTTTGCTCATACAAACTCCTCGCCATTTATTATGCTGCGCCCTGAGTCCCCATGTCAGCCTTTCTTCTGGGAATTCATCATTTTACTAACGCGAGCAAAGTAATTGCCCTGAAGGTTTTTCTTTTTGGAAGGATCCTGTTCCCACTAGCTCACGGCCTGGCTGGCCTGCCAGTTTTACTGGAACTTCATGGAAATTATCCTGTTCCCTGGTTAGATGGTTGGATGTGAGATTTACTTCATGAGGAACGGTACAAACGTAGATGATATCATCACGACCTCTCTTTTCGTACCGCTAGGAATGCTTAACGCCATTTCGCCAACTAGCGTTACCTGCGGCCTTTCTCGCCATTGGCAAGTCTCTCAGTGTGGTCAGTACTGGGTGTTTTCGAGTAGTGAAGCTTATACTCATTTACATTGGTTCATCCTAAGTCCTTAAACCTTTTGCACTAATTTGGAAAGAAGCCATCTTCCTATCAAGGTTCAAGAGTCAACTGAGCATCTCAGCGGCGAGATTTAAAACCCGAATTCAACCAGAGTTCACGCCATGTAGGCGTGGGCTTGAAAGTAATGATGATCACACATAAGCCACCGGGTCGCACGACAGAATAACACCCATAACAAAGATGCAAACTCCTCCATGTGAAATCTTCATAGTCATGGGAACTTTTTGAAAGTCATGACCAACATTTATCAGTCTTTTTGGTAAGGCGCGAACAATAAAAAAGATATTCCAATTATTTTCGAAAACAAAAAAAAGAGCTTGCAGAAAAGCAAGCAGAAAATAAAGAGCCAAAAATTTGGCTTTTTCGTTGAGGCCGAAGGTTTCTGAAAATCGCAACAAAAAAATCAAAAATATTTTTGATTTTTTCTCTTTTTCCAAAAAATAAAAAAAGTCTCTCTTTTCATTTTTGCCTCTTTTCTCGTCGGGCCAAAGTGCTTGGCGCTTTCTTCTTTGTGCCTGCTTACACAGTTCAATTCCTTCTATTCCAAGCTTATGCTCCTTGTTTGCCAACCTATCATGCCTATAATTTGCCAACCTATCATGCCTATAATTAGATGATAAAGGAAATATACAAGATAATAAAAAACAAAGCACACTACAGAAAGATTCTAAATATGATAAGTCTCCTATAAATTTGAAAATGAAAAAGTGAAAATAGGAAATAAAAAATAAAATAAATGCGTTTTTAGCTCTAGTTTGGGGGGAGCTTTTCCTAATTATGTTGGGTAATAAAATGGGTCTTGCTCTTACCAAAATGATCCTTTCTGTTTTGTTCATAGAGCATATAAATCCCCTAAAATGTATATAAACTAAAACCAATAATAGAGAGGTAAAAATAGGTATTATAATACCATGAAAAGAAGGAGCGCCTATGAGAACATCTCTACTTACCAACCATTGAAATAGTATGGGTGCTGTCGTGCCACCAAGCACAACCATAAAGATAAGAAAAAATAAAAAGTTCTGTAGTTGGACCATCTGCTCTATTTGTTTTTGGTATTTTCGCCCCTCCAAACAATAAAATACGAGATAAAAGACAAAGCAAAAAAAGATTTTTTTCGATATGAGTGCTTTTTTTGAACCTTTAAACTCTATTTCTCCTAAGCCCTCCGCAAATGCTCTGCGCCCCTCTAGTACCCTCATAGCTCCTAGAAGGCGCAGAGCATTTGCATAGCAAATGAAGGCCGAAGGTTTTGCATAGAGGGCCGTATGTGTAATCGAAATTAAGCTAGCTTCTCACCTCTCTGGCCTGAGAAAAAAGGTAGCTTTCTTTATGCATTTTACTTGCTCTGTATACAACTACTTTGTCATGGCCTTCTTTGCCCTCCATCAACTTCGGTAAACGAGTGAATTTGCGCGAGTGCACAAATAAAGTGTTTTGCAAATGCCACAAAATCTGGTTTACAGGTTTTAAGGCCGTTAGGCCTTGGTTTGATGATAAACTAGATAATGCACCAACTAGCCTGGTACTCGATTGCTGCTTTATTTGGAGAAAAATAATTAAAGATATGCTGGTAATTAGAAGGAAAAAGCACCATAAAAAGATTCCTCGTGTAGAATCTGTAGCAAAACTATGAACGGAAGCTAGCAATCCAGAACGTACAAAAAAAGTTCCTAAAACACAACATAAAGAAGTAACCATATTAAGAAAAAAAGTCCAATAATTTAATTTAGGTAAAATGACTGAATGAATACAAGTTGTAGCCAATATCCAAGGCATAAGAGAAGCATTTTCTACAGGATCCCAAAACCACCAACCCCCCCAACCTAATTCATGATAAGCCCACCAACTTCCTAGCAATATGCCTACAGTTAAAAAAAACCAACATGTCAAGATCCAAATTTGAATTTGTTTCCACCAATGGTATTTTGGGCCAAAGACCACCTTATTTGCGCCACGAGTCCAACCAAAATGCAAAGACATATTATTTGCTTTATGAACAACATGCTTTGCTCGCTTTCTCTTCCTAAAAGGCTCTTCTGGCCAAAGCAAAAAGGAGGCCGCCAAGTGCCGACAAAGCACGAGCAAGCTCCTATTGTGTAGCAACATAAAAGCAAAACTGGAATGGAGAGAGGAAGGATTTTTAAATTTATTTTTGATAATTTCGTTTGCATTTTCCTGGGTAATCAGCTTGCTCGTTACGCGGGCTTCAATTAAGAAAGCGCCAAGCATTTGATTATCTTCAGCTCTGCCCTCCTTTTGCATCAGCAAATAGAGTGCAAAAATAGCGTTCATTATTCTAGATAAACATAGACGAAAGCCAATGGCACTGGCGACGTATCCCGCATAAATGCAAGGGGGATGTATAGCTAATATAGGATCTTGTAAAACAGGATTTAATTCTGCAAGTGATTTAGTACAAATAAATGAAATTCGAACAAAAGGATTAGAACTCGCTAATAAGAAAATCAGAAAAAAGAAAGCAATGTCCATGTAAATCTGCCGTTCATCAATAAACAAAACCTTATCTTTTGCATTTCGTGTCAAAAAGAAGAAATCTAAATTATTCCATAAAACGTAGAGCAAATAAAAAAATATATATTTTTGTTTTTTCAACTCCTTCCACCTCGTAAGCCTTACAGGCCTCTTATCTCTTCTTGTATTTGCATTATTTTCTAATTTCGTATCCGAGGGCTCTCGAAGGAGACTTGAGGGCGCTGCTTTAGATTGGCTCTTAAGGGAGCTTTTGCGATTTATGGTATCAAATAAGTTCTGCAAATGACGTCTGAATTTTATATTTTCTTTCTTTATAAAAGAAGCAAAGCGAAAAGCCACCAGCGGTCTGCGAAAAAGAAATAGATTTTTGCTGCACCCTCGTTTTGAAATATTGCAGGGTCGAGCCCGATAACCAAAAATAAATCCATAAAAACTTAAAATCCAACACCATAATAACAAACTACCCTCATGATTAGACCATGTTCCTGAGATTTTATGGAATAAAGGCGCATTAGCATTTGAGTTGGTAAATACATTGTAATTAGAAAAGTCAGAAGAAATATAGCAAAACAAAATACCAAAAAAGGAAATGGTAGAAAAAAAGAAATAAAGTGAAACAGCCGCAGGTCTTTTGTTGTAAGTTAATACAACAGAAATACCCAGTACTAAGAAATAGTGGCCCAATTCATTATACATTTCGGTCAATTTTGCTTATAATTGGTAAAAAAATCTATTTTTTTGAATATTTTTGAAATCTAGTAGTATGGTAAAAAAATAGATTTTATTGCTCTTTCTAACGTGGAGCGCTGCTTTGTTTTTCTTAAACCTTGAGCTGCGTTTTGAAACCTAATAAAAACAGGCCAACCTTTCCTTAGGTGCTTTTGCTCGATTTATTATTCGTATAAAAAAAAACCTGTTTTCTATTGTTGCTTTGCAAATTTATTTGATTTTTTACAGAAAAACCAGAAAAAGATAAAATAATTCGACGTGTTTCCAAAATGGAAGAAATCCCAGTTAAAAAGAAGAAGCTAGTAGAGATTAACAAGATTGGAATGGGCATAGAAATATGTATTGAAGTACCAAATTGGCTAATGCTTGAAGGTTGATGCAATGTATTCCACCAGTTTACGGAAAACTTAATTATTGGTATATTGATCAGCCCTATACAAATAAAAATAGAAGCAACGTCCGCAGAAAACTCTTGAAAACGCAGTGCACCTAGGTAAATAAAAAACAAGATTAATACAGAGGTTAAACGAGCATCCCACACCCAAAAGGTACCCCACATAGGTTTCCCCCAAAAACCTCCAGTTATTAGAGTAAACAATGTAAACAAAGCCCCTATTTTGGCACTGGTTTTGGAAAATAACTGAAAAAGAGGATGTTTTGTTAGTAAGAACAACACGCTGCTGATAGCCATTGCAATATAAATAAGTAAACTCATCCGAGCTGCAGGAACATGCACATAGATAATGCGAGAATTTTCACCCTGTTGAAAATCAGATGGTGCCACCCAAATACTTGGATAAATAGCCATCGCTGTTAGAAACCAACGAAATCCAATGATAATTTGCGCGTAGCGAAAAGAACATAACATGAGAAAATAAGGTCGTAGTAATTCAAAATACATAGGAATCTTCTAATGTTTCATCATAAAATAATAATCCATCAATGACGCAGCTGGAAAGATAATATGGATCATTTTATGCTAATGATCAAAATGGGGCAGCAAAAAAAAATATTTATTTTTTCATCTACAGTTGACTAGAGCTTAAGAGACGAAATAATTACTACCTAATTGCGTTTGGAAAAATGAAGCGGTCAAAAATAAATATTTTTTTTTTACTTTTGATTTGCTCTTTGCTTTGTGAAAGCCTGCCGAGAAGAAGCCAGCTCATGAAGGAGGAAAGAAAATTTATTTTCTTTGTGAGCTTTAAAGCGCTCTACTAATGAGCCTCCCCAAGACATGTATGATGCCAAAAATACACTTTACACCATGCTAAGCCAACTCACTTGCACCCGCGCTGCCTAGACATAGTTTCCTTGCTCGAACTTCGCCTCTCTGTTTTTTTTTTTTGCTCAAATTAGACGGTATACGAGAAAGAGTATACCATAGGAAAGAACATACAAAAATCAAAATATATATATATATATTTTTTATTTTCTGGGGGGGAGGAAAATCTTTTTTCCCTTTCCACAACATCTACGATGAGTGAGCCAATAAAAACTAGTATACCCTTTTTTGAATTGACGCAAAGGCAATCAATTTTATTGGCTTATTAACTTTTGTAAAGTAATTGAGACCAGGATAGGATAAAGAAATAAAAACAAAAGTAAATATCCCATTAATAAAAAAACATGAAACCATTCTGTTTCGATAGAGGTACAAAAAAGGATTAGGGGTAATAGAGTGGGTAAGGTGGTAATATTTTGCAAGCTGTTCCAACTATTGAATGTCATTCCAAGAGCCAAGCAAGAATGAATACCACACATAAGAGTAAGTACCAAGCTTCCTATAATAATAGTAAACCAATTTATTTTGGATTGATCAAATTGGTATAGAAGTTGTAATACTGGAAAAGTAAAGAAAATACCACTTATTTGAAGAACCCAGCGACCTACCAATTTAGAAAGTAATATTTTTTGCAAGCAATAGCCGCTTGAACAATACAATTCAAGTGTACCATCTTCAAAATCATTCTGAAAAGAACGTTCGGAAAGGAAAGGAGGCAATAAACAAATCCAAATTGAACCTAAATGAAAATAACATAAAAAGTCTTTAGAAAAGCCTATCATTAAGGGCATGACTACAATATACGACAAAAATGAGGAAAAAGTCGTAATTAGTGTAGATAAATTGAGTAAAATCTGTTGAGAAAATAGTTTGAAAAAGAGTTTCGAGGTTCTTTTTTTGAGTTTATCAATTTGAAAAATAGATATTTTTTCAGTTAATTGGTGCTATAAATAAAATAAATAAATACCAGGAAAGCCATAAAGATTTCAAAAAATATATATATATATTTTTTGAAAAGCTACGCTCTGCGGCCCCCACTCAAAGGGTTTTGCGAGAGCAGCTAAGCACTTTGTGAAAGAATGACTGTTTTCGTGATCAAATTACAAAATAAATATACAAACTGTATAGAATCATCATTTACTGGAATAGGATAAGTTATTAATTTTTGTAATCTGTTTGGAATATTAGAATCCACCAAAGATACAATAGGTATTTGTAATTGATCAGCTTCAAGTATAGCCATGGAATTTTTATTTGCATTTATTATTACCAAACAATCTGGAATATCGTGTGTCACGATTCCTTCAAAACATTTTTGCATCTTTCTAAAACGTGGAAAAGAATTGAAAGGCGAAGATGTGGAGGCGTCCTTTAAATTGGAATGCGCGGAGAAATCCTGAAAGTGTTTTTGTACATTTTTCATATGTTTCCAATTAGTTAAAAAACCCCCAATCCATTTATGATTGATATAGCTTTGATTGGTTTTTTTTGCCATTTGTTGAATTATTTTATTATATTCTAGATTAGTATTTACCAATAAGAAATGGCCTTTTGCACGAATAATAAATTCAATCAAATTACAAGCCCTTCGTAAACAAATAAGTGTTTTTTCTAAATTAATAATAGCCATTTCATTTCTAAATCCGTATAAATATCCTTGAAAATCGGAAGTAGGTATCCGATGGCCCAGATATGCGTTTGTACTTAGTAATTTTTGAATAACCAACAAACTAGAATTGTACATAGTTCCTTTTGATTTTTGTTTAGATAGCTCAGGTGGTTAGAGCAAAGGACTGAAAATCCTTGTGTCAGTGGTTCAAATCCACTTCTAAACACAATAGAGTGAAGCTTTAAATTCAAGCATCTCTAAGGAGCTCAGAAAAAAATATTATTTATTCCTTCAATAAAATAAAGTGGTCTGAAGTTCAATTTCTCAGTGGCTTTGAATAAAAGCATGCTTCTTTCTGGGGGCTGCTCTACAAAAAATATATATATATTTTTTTTTGCTCTTTTTTCCAGAAAAGAAGCAACCTTAAAGTATAAAACACAGCCTTGCCTTAATTTGAAAAAAAAATATACCTTTTTTTTTGGCCGCAGGCGCTTAGCCGGTTGTTGCTTGCACTGCCTGCGTCGCAGATGGTGGATAAGTATAAAGGTTGATCAAGGTTTTTGACTTTAGATAATAAGTCAGCACTTCTGCAAAAACAGTATAATTGTAAGGTAGGCTAAGGACGGATTTGAACCATCTTTCTAGGATTTGCAATCCAATACATTACCTTTATGTTACTTAGCCATTTCTTAGACTTTTGGTGCAAAGAGTCTAAAAAAGAAATGAAAGGCCACAGGCTTCGCAGCCCCTCAAGCCTAACCAGTAAAGAGCCGCGTGTTTATTTACACGGCGACGGCACCAGACTCTTTCTCGGCAAGATGGGCCAACTGGTGACAAGGAATTGATGATATTAACAAAAAAAAAATCTAGACTTTTTTTTTCATAGCTTTGAGCAGAAAGCCATATGATGCAAAACTATCATGTACGGTTTTATGAGAGGACGCGACTCCTTGCCCATCAAGGCAAAGGGCAAAGCCCCTATTTTTTTTGCAGCCTGAGTCTCGCTCTACTCTCTAGTAATTACTATGTAATTGTATTTCCTATAAAACTTATTATGAGGGCGCAGCGTGGTCTGGAAGCCTCTATAAGCAAAAAAATAAGATTAAGAAGTAAGTACTAAGAAAAAAGAAAGAAGCAAAATGAGCTTTACTCAATTATTTCCCAAATATAATTCTAGTTTGAATCCATTACGCGGAAGCGCTATACAATGTTCGATAAAAAAATTACAACAAAACATGGTATTGGTGGATACAGGACTGAAGACTCTAATAATTTGTTTCCAACACGAGCTGAAGAGAGTGCCAATCACCAAGCAAGCGAGGTTTATTTTGGGAATTGAAGATGTGGAAGTGTTTGGTGAACTAAAGATGCTTTTGCCAAAACCGTTAGAGAGGAAATGTAAAAGTAAACTAATTTGGACTGAACTAACCAAAATTTGGCAAAGTGACCATAATTTGGTCAAAGGCTTTCTTTTGAATTCGGTCAAAGGAGGTTATGCCATAGCAATTGCAGGTCATATAGCTTTCCTTCCAAAGAGTCTTCGCAGAAGTAGAAAAGTCTTTCATAGTCAATGGAGAATTTTTTCCATTTTGAATATGAACCCGAAAATCGGCAATATCGTGGTAAAAGATATTGATGATGGCAAAATAGATTTTTTTTCGCCGGCAAAAGCGCATCGAAAAAAAAGAAAGCGTTTAGGCGTAAAGCGGAAACACTTGCGGAACACAAAGAAGAACACATTTTTTTATAAGTATGAAAAAATAAAAAAATAAAAAAATAAAAATTTCAGCTCTCTTCCCATGGTTTCCACAACCCCAAAAACCAAACAGAGCTTGAAACGCTTGGGCCCCAAGCCTCAAGCTTACATTGAAAAAACGCGTGAAAATACGGAAAAATCCACCACAAACAACATATTTAAACTCAAAGACCAAGGCCGGGCAATAAATTCATTTTTGTCAGTGTGTTAACGCAAAGCAACTCAAAACTGGGTTTGAAGAGATAATGTTATGGAAATGACCAATTAGTGCGACTACAAGCAATTTCTCATCGCCCTGCGCCTCCAATAATGCAGGGGGATATGCCCAGACTCAAGACCTCAATAATAAAATAGGGAAGAGTGGAAGTATGAGTAGCTTCTAGTTGACCTATTTATAAGCTTAAAAAATATCTCTCTTTCGTCTGGACTCCAAAAAAATCATGGTGTTCGCTTTGCATTATGTAAAATGCTAATAAAAAAAAATATAGATTTTTTCGTCATGACTCTAGTTTTTTTACGAATTTTTTTGTCTCCAACTTTCTGCGACTGCGGCCTGTTTGGCGGCAGGTTTTGCTTAAAGAGCTTTAGCATTAAGGACTCAGAGAAGAAAACTTGTTTTCTTTTCTTGTAATTTAATAAATATTTAAATCAGCAAAAAAAAAATAAAAAGAAAATGCCTCAACTAGATCAATTTACGTATTTGACGCAATTTGTTTGGTTATGTGTGTTTTATACGACTCTTTACGTACTATTATATAATGATGGATTACCCAAAATAAGTCGCATTCTCAAACTACGAGAGCAGCTGATTTCACATCAAAATGTAGGCACAGAGCTGAGCAATTACAGTGTTGAACAGGATGTGCTTTTCCAAGAATGCTTCGACACCAGTATATCCTATCTGTATTCGAGTGTATCTGGAGCATCTAAGTGGTGTAACGAAATGGTAAAAAGCTTAAATGCTAATCAATTGAAAAAAATGAATAAATCTTATGTATGTTTCTTGGGAGAAATTAGTGTCTCACAAATAATCAAAAAAAACGCACTCTCAACCATGAGTCCCTCTACTTATCATCACACTTTTCTAGCTTTACGTCAAAGCACCGCTCTCAACAAAATATATGTTTTACGCGGACAGAGGAACACTCTAGTAAATATCCAAAACGGACCAAGAAAGAAGAGGAATACGAATGCGTGAATTGCTCATATTTGCTACTTTAATTTTTAGTGTTTTGAGTTCAAAACAAATCTTAATTTATAATGAAGAAGTTATTGTAGTTTTAAGTTTTGTAGGTTTTATCATATTTACTCAAAAAACCTTTGGTGAAACTTTAAAAGCTACTTTTGATGCGCGAAGCGAAGCTCTTCTTTTAGAGTTACAGCAATTGATGAGTTCTCGGGAAGCTCTATTGTCCGAGTTAAAAAAACAGCACGAATTACATAGTACCAGTTTGCATTCAAGTACGCAAGTAATCGGAGAATCATGTATAAATGATATAATTACGCGCTGTGCACCTAAGTGCAAACAGACAGTGCAAGCTGTGTTGCGCCAACAAATAGAGCAAAAGTTAAAAACACTGTTAGCTATTCAGGAGCATTCTCGCATCAGTCTACAAGAGAAGATAGTAACTTGTTTTCGCGAAACAGTTTGTGACGAATTTCGCTTTTCCAAATTACGAGAACATCAGTCAAAATTAGTTCAACAAAGCATGATATTATTGAAAGATGGGGTTATAAAATGAACAATTTTGCACAAAGATGGCTGTTTTCTACAAACCACAAAGATATAGGCACTCTATATTGTATTTTCGGTGCCATTGCTGGAGTAATGGGTACATGCTTTTCAGTACTAATTCGTATGGAATTAGCACAACCTGGCAATCAAATTCTTGGTGGAAATCATCAACTTTATAATGTGTTAATAACAGCTCACGCTTTTTTAATGATCTTTTTTATGGTTATGCCTGCGATGATAGGTGGATTTGGTAATTGGTTTGTTCCAATTCTTATAGGTGCACCTGATATGGCATTTCCACGATTAAATAATATTAGTTTCTGGTTGTGCGGGGTTAAACACCCACGTCCCGTAATAGATTATAGCCCATGCGCCGAGGTTTTAGGCGATAAACCCGCTGGGGCGCACCTGAAGACCTTTAGGAGAGTAGGGTTCGCGATGTCTTCTGGCGAGGTAAGATTTTAGGAGTGCAGTTTCACGAACCTCAGTACCGGTAACCTTCCTAAGCTAAGGAGCGGGGACCTCAGAGCGAGCAGCCCCATTGCAATTGCGTACGCTCAATACACGAAGACCACCAGCAGCCAAGGGAAAAAGGAACCTCTATCGAGCGAACAAACCGCAAGGACGGCCACCACACACAAGCGCGCCCAAAAACCGGGAGGGCAGAACTGAAATCGAACGAGACGGAAAGGATGATAACCATAAGGACGCTGGGTTGGAATTTTGCACTTTACGCCCGGGGGACGACAGAAGAGCAGGAGGCAATGACCTTCTACAATGTAGTTGGGCCTCTCTCCATGCTAGAAATACGAGCTAAGGCTGCCGAACACTCACACTAGTGGTGTGAGTTTAGAAAAACTAGCCAAGCTGGAACCATCGGGTAATGGCAAATTTGTTGGACTAACGAATACTATAGCTGACCGCAACGTACTCATAGACGCATACGAGAAGATAAAGTCAAGACCTGGCAATATGTCCGGGCAATGAGCTGGGCGAAACTTTGGATGGAGGATATCGACCGAAGTTGCTTTGATAATACATTGTGCCGTCTTAAAGACAGAACGTACAAGTTCAGGCCGGCTTAACGTGTTATGATTTCCAAGCCCAAAAAACCTAATGAAGAGAGACCTCTAACTAACTATTAGACCCCCCAAAAACGAAATCATACAGGAGGCAATACGCATTTTCAAAAGGAAACTTTAGCGACCACTCCCATCAGGCCAGGCCACAGGTGCCATTCGGCCTAAAAATAAATTAAGAATACTTGGACTGGAATTTTGTGCTTTTTGGAATTTGGCATTGCAAAATTTTTTGACTTCATTAACCGCCATCACCCGGTAAATATCCTCAAAACTAAGAAGACCAACGTCTAATGGACCTAATTTACAAGATATTTAATGCCGGTCTCGTAGGAGGCGATAAAGGAAAAGGAGGTCTATCTGGAAATGAAGGAGTTCCCCAATAAAACAGCCTATCTTCTCTGTTTTATAACACATATTGGAACCCGTCAAATAAGAGGGTCCAATGTATACAATAAGAGTATCGTAAAACGGCAAAAAGTCCTAGGTCTTTGCTGAGGCCACTAAGATAACCAGACTTGAAAAGCGTCGTTTAGATTACGATCTCCAAAAGATCGCCAGCCAACCTCCGCAAGAGTAAAAAGCGAGAGGCCAGACTTGCGGGCATTTTTGACTACCTGGACCCTGACTTCATCAAGATTAAGTACGTCTGCTATGCAGATAACTCTCTACTAGGAATCACTGAACTCGAAAAAAAAATAGAAAAAATCGAAACGCGTCATCTCTTTTTTAGAATATAACCTACAACCGAAAATAGGGCAAGACGACATGGTATATACAACCTCAGCTAAAGTTCAATTCTTAGGCATCTACATCAAAACTGTAGCTGTCTTGAAATGGCGGCGTCCTTCCTCTCAGGTCTTTGAGAAGAGAGGCCATGTCAGAGGCTAATTATCCTGTGCAAGCAGCGACAGAAGGCCCGATAGAACCAAGTAGGGCAGCCAGGCATGGTCTCGTGGTTATCTATTGGCCTTCAAGTCAAAACCAAAGGCAAAAAAGGCAATGTTTGATAAAGCTATGGAACTCGGCAGCAAAACTGCCTTAGACTTACAGTCCTCACTACAAAAGGGTGACCTCAAGAAGCTCATAACACAAAAAAGAGACCTCCTTTATTACCAAGGCTGAAAATAGATATCCTCTGTCAGTGAAAACCGCCTATGAAAATATTATCCGTACCATGGATAAGGCATGCAAAGACTTCAATTTTCATGCCAAAACTTCAGAAAACGCGTAAAAGTAACTAGGTATCAATTTGCAGAATAAAGGGCTCTTTACCTATAAAGCTATAGACACCCATCTTCGAAATCCTATAAAATTTTGTAAAGACAGAATAATGGACTTGGCTAACCGCCTGGCATCAGTAAATAAACTGATACCGACCACAAAGGAAGCCATCCATAATCGAGTGCTTTGTGTTTGTTTTTTTAGGAATACCAAACGCCTGCCGTGGTAATTTTCTGAAAATTCGAAAACTGGTGGACTACTAAGTGAGATGATCAGCTATCTTTACCTTAGCCGACAAGCATAGGAGCTCTGCAAAAAAAGCGGGATGTTTGGTCGAGATTTGATCATCAAGGACCAAAATAGATTTCCTACGGCCTCCTTTTGAAAGACTGCCAAAAGATCTCACCTTAACAAGGAATTCCTGATCGAGGCTTTTCCTATAGATATAGACTTGCTGTTATCTAGAGCGTTCACCTATTTATCTTGAAGTCGTCTGATGATGGGCAGATATGTGGTCAAGGGTTGTAGGGATACAAAAATGAAGATGCACTATGTGCGCAAATCAAATAGGGCGCGGAAACAGAGAAGGATTACTGTAATATCTAGTGAGGGGGTAAATTGACGAAAGGAATTGCAGCTATTCATGCGATGATTAATTGAAAAAAAATCCCACTGTGTAAACCTCATCACCAGGCGCTTCACTGAGGTAAATTGCTCTACGAGCACGTAGATCTTGCCGTGGTAAGACTCGATGGTAAAATTAGTAAAGTAAGGGGGAGAAGAAAGCCGGATGATGGGAGACTATCATGTACGGCTTCGAGGGAGGGAAAAAATACCCTACCCGCCGTTACCACCGTCATTGTTACTTCTTCTAAGTTCTGCTTTGGTAGAAGTGGGTGCTGGTACTGGATGGACGGTCTATCCGCCCTTAAGTGGTATAACCAGTCATTCTGGAGGATCTGTTGATTTAGCCATTTTTAGTCTTCATTTATCGGGTGTTTCCTCTATCTTAGGTTCTATCAATTTTATCACTAGTGTGCCGTGCGAGGCTCGTTTTCGGTTAGGAATAATACCCATATTCTTACATGTATGTCTGACTTCCATAGGAAAATACGTGCAGCAGGCCAATGCAGCATCTTAGGCCAATAATCCATCATGTTTGCGAGCAGTTGGTCAATGGGGAGGCTAAAGGATATTTTTTTTTCTTGGTGTTGTCCTTTAACTAGGGTGGTCAAGGTTAGGTTAACCAACTTGATACGCACTCACTGCCTGAAAAGGGGCTATATATCTCAAGCAAAATACGTCAGTATATATGTGGCAAAGTAACCCAAGACCCAATCTGGGCGAAAGCTTTGACTAATGTAGTGAGCGGTCATAGTTGTCAGACAGCCACAAGTGATTTCAACATAGGAACCAGCTTAAGCAATCGAGCAAGTGTGCAAGGACCTTAAACTACTGGGGGCTCTGACAAAGATCAGAGCAAAAACACGAAAATAGAACAACCGCGGGAAGTAACCGCTTTACATCGTCTGACAAACGATGCGCGGGCTCAGAGGTCTCATAGTAGCGAGGGGAAGGGAGACCAACTCAGTCAGGACACAAAGGTGACTAGTCAGAAAGCAATCTATAGTTCTTCGTCTGTCTCGGGCCAAAAAAGTTCCTCTCGCAAGCCTATCCAAATAAATCAAAAAAATAGTTAACAGAGTGATGCCGGTACATATGCTAAGAAAATGGTAAACAATTGTAAAAATAACCAGGGACGCTATAATGGACTGATAAGAATTCTATCAGATCCTATATTTCTGGTTTACTGCTATGAAAGTATTTAAGGTAAGCCTGGCAATATGACTTATAAAACTAGCTTTCTTGGCTTGACAAAGAAAGGTCGGTCCCTTGATGGATTGGATGGAAATCGGGTTTTTGAACTTGTGGAATGTATATGCAAGGGCCAGATTTTCATTTTACCTGCGCTAAAGGTATTAATATCCAAGCCTAATAAAAAAAAGAAAAGGCCTCTAGGTCTTGCTTCTCCAAGAGAAAAAATAGTGCAGCATTTTAAATAATGGTCTTGGAAGCCGGAAAAACGATTTATAGACAGCTCCCATGAATTCAGACTAGATAGATTGTGTCATTCGACACTGCAATTTATCTATTTGAAAGGCAGTAACCATTTGGGGGTAATTCAAGATAACATATTCAAGTGCTTCAATAGGATACCATACCCCATCATCATGAAAAGGCTGAGGGCCGTGGTAAAATGTTAACAGACACTAGAACTTATTATTAAAACCCTGAAAGCAGGTTATTTCGATCTGAAAAGTAGTCATTATTTTGCACGCATTTGGGTACTTTCTAAGATAGCTTTTTAATTCCACTCTTATGTAACATAGTTCTTCACAAACTAGATCAATTTATGCTCAGTATGGAAAAAAAATTCAAAGAAGGAAAAATGTTACAAGACGCAAAATTTCAACTTACGGGTTCTTCCGTAAGAAAAGAAATTATTCTCGTAATCTAGCAAATCGAAGAGCTATACTGATGGAGATAGGGAAAAATCCCAAATATAATATACTAGATCTTCATTTCCGACAATTAAGCCACATAAGGCTGACGATTTCGTAGTTTTTATTTTCGGCATCGAAAATGGGGCTGAAGAAATAAGAACGGAAATCGAAAGCTTCCTTGAACAAGCGTGTGGTCTAAAGTTAAATGTAGATAGTATCCTTACAATACATTTAAGTAGCAAATGGTTTCACTCTTCAGGGGCTAAATGTCAAAAAGCCCCCGAAATAGAGAGATCGTTTTATACATACGACTAAATATTTCAAAATCACACGGAGAGCTCACACCCGAATGAAGGTGTTTGCTCCAATCAAAGATATGTTGCTCAAACTAAAGGCACGGAAATTATGAAAAAGAAACCATAAAAATAGGATATACCCAACTGTGATGAGAAGATTGGTAGGACTATCATACTTAGATATCCTAGCCCATAAGACTATAGGACTGCTTAACTATTACTTTTTTGTGGGTAATAGAGGAAATATACAAAGAGTAATATAGTTCCTAGTTTACTCATGCACTCTAATCTCAGCTTTGAAATATAAGCTCCAAACTGAAAGGAAAGCATTCAATAAATTGAAAGCTAACCTTCAATGCCCAAATACTCAGCAGCCTGACCATTATGAATAATTATGAGGTTCTATATGATTGCAAGGTGAAGAGCTCAAAGGCCACTCCGTATTTGGTTATCCAGGTTTATTGAGCTGAAAAAAGATCTAAGTCTGGGTTAGGCCAGCAGGTGTCATTTACAGTGATAGGAATGTGGAGATGCATCATGTAAGGACTGTTTGAAACATTTAAGCAAAAATTTGAATAAGAAATAAGGTGACCTACCAGGAATGGTGGCCCAGAGCGTATAAACAAAAACAGATTTCATTATGTGAAGCTCACCACAAAGCGTATCATGTAGGGGAGCTTGATAGAGAAGAAATATAAATAATATAATCCTATTAGCGGCCTCTATTGGGTAACCCATTCCTATAAAAAGACCTTATACAACAATATCAGCAATTGAAGTTTTCTGAATGAGAGCTGTATGACAAAAGATTGTCACGTATGGTTCGGAGGGCAGCATAGACTGACCCCTATCTATCTTCAACATGCGTGGCCCAGGAATGACCATGCATAGATTACCTTTATTTGTGTGGTCTGTATTAGTGACAGCATTCTTACTTTTATTATCTCTTCCAGTATTGGCAGGTGTATTTGCGCCTGACAAGGTAGCGATGCCTTGGTCGAATTTGACTATATGCTGGGAACTCTGCAAAGACGATCAGCAGGGAACGAACCATGATAATTCACCCTCAGAGACTATACGCCAAATATCTCTGGCCAAACCTACATTCGTGCCTTTGCCATCTGGCCAAATAAAAGGTTGGTACCTATTCTATTTGGCCGGCTTGATTTGGAGTGATGGCTGCATGATCATATTTTTTGCAAATTATTCGGCCTCATGGTCAAAGACGCTACCCACCCTTCCATTAAAAGAAGCTTTCGAGCAGAAGAAAAAAAAATTTTTTAGCATAATTGGCGACGCATCCATAAAACGATCTTACACGAAGAGCATCTGATGTAAGCCGAAGGAAGATTGTGCGCATCAAAGTAGGTATGATTAGGAAGAGATAAAAAAATAGTCCAAACCACACCGGGCATGAAAAATCAATTGATTTTTTTTAGGCTCCACCGACCAAACGTGTGTGAATAAATTGGCAATTACCATGTTATTAACTGATAGGAACTTTAATACAACCTTTTTTGATCCTGCAGGAGGAGGAGATCCAATTTTATACCAGCATCTTTTTTGGTTTTTTGGTCATGGGCGCGATTGCGCTAATAGAAAAGGTGGTACATTGCCCTTACAGCGCCACCTAGGCGAGCACAGCTGTTCTGTGCCTCAAGTAAACTATCTGCCTAGAATGCAGATAACTGGTAATGAGGCGGGATGTCTGGGAGTCGATGTCATGAGAAGGGTAGAGGATAGTGTCAAGAAAGGAAAAAAAGGCGTTTTTTATTCTGCTTTAGCTTTAAACTCTTTTAGGTCAGACCCCGGTAATAGGAGGGATCTCTTGGGATTAGAGTGTGCCCTCTCTTCCTTTAAGGGTGAGATCCCACACATTGCGTGCAAGATGCCTTCGGCCCTTGCCCGGGCGGACCACCCAAGACCCAACATCTTTCGAAAAGACAGATATTCTATTGGTAGCGTTGCCCTTGTGGTGGAACTTTTTTCAAGAGCCGAAATCAGGATTTCCGTTCAACTGGACATCATTAATATATCCAAATTAATGATGCCATCACAGGGTGAGATGAGACGTAAGGCTATATGCAGTAACATGCAGGTAATGCCAAAACGTTTTACGTGGAAAGAGAGACGTGGCTTCTCTAATGGTCTAGGATCTCCAGACAGTCTCTTGGCTGAATGGAAGGAGATTCGGAAAAAATCACAAATTGTCGCCAGGAAAGCCGCGGTCATCATGAACGAGGGTCGTTGGCCAATATTAGAAAAGGAATTTTTGGCTATCCATCAATTAGTCAAAAACCAACAAAGGATCCTCTCTCTCTTAGCAGCCTCCCTAGGATTGGGAAACCCGCTCCTGAGAGACTGCATGCTTGAAATTTGTACTCGACTAACCTCTCGAATAATTGCCGTAGATAATTTATATTATACTTTTGGAAGTCGAACCTCGGGAGTCGATGGTGAAATACTAGAAGCTTCTTCCCGAATCAGTCTAGTTCGTCGTATCTCCTGGATTAATCTGAGAAACTACAAGAGCTCACCTGTTCGCCATATTTCCATCTTTAAACTAAGGGGTGGTGAAAGGCTGCTGAAAATACCCACAATATTTGACAGGACCGTGCAGCACTTGTTCAAATTAGCTATTGAACCTGTGACAGAACCCTTTGCTGACAGGTATAGTTTTGGATTTCGAAAGGGAAAATGTGCACACATGGCGGTGGGTGAAATTGCCGCCATACTAGACACGAAAACGGAAAGAGTGCGCAAGGTTTGCGACAATAAGAGGGAACAAGATAGTAAATATTTTGTTTCTACCAAATGGGTGATTGATGTTGATATAAAAGCTTTCTTTGGCCAAATATCCTATCAATGGATCTTAAATAATTTCCCCATGCCTAGTGGTACAAAAAGGATACTTGAAGAATGGCTTAAGAGTCCAATTGAATATCAAGGGGAACTTGAAGTTTCTGCTATGGGGGTCCCTCAAGGCAGTGTCATAAGCCCTTTAATTGCAAACTTTACCCTAGATGGATTAGAAGAGAGAGTAACTACCAGACAGCAGACCGCTATGACTAACCTCAAAAGGACGAAATGGATTAAAGGAAAAGGCCATAAGTCTCTCTTTTGCCAGACCCAAAAAACAACATTAGTCCGCCTCATCAGGTATGCTGATAACTTTGTTATTATTATTAATGATGAGAGGTTGGTGGAACAATATTTCGAAGAAGCCAAAAGTTTCCTGGCAGAACATGGCCTCCAATTATCATCAGAAAAAACCCGCATATTTCCGTGGAAGATTGGAGAGAGACTTCATTTTATCGGCTTTATTTTTCATAAAATCGATAGGGCTTGCTTCCATAGCCGAATTACGACCCAATGGAAGGCAGGAAAAAGGTTCACTCGCAGAAACCTCTACGTCTATCCTAATCCTGATGAGATAATGTCGCTGAAACGTAAAATCAAAAGTGTCTTTACTGAAAATAGAGATCTCTCTCCTTATCAAATAATCAAATTAATAAACCCAATCCTTCATGGTTGGGGCAACTATTTTGGGATTGGCAACTTTCTTCGTACCTTTAGTTTGCTAGATCATTGGATCTGGCATAGAAGCTGGCGATATTTACATCATAAATTCCCTAAAACTCCTCGCCCCATATTGGTTTCCCGATTCTATCAGGGGGTTTCCTCTCCTCGTGACAGACTTTGGTACTTTCATGCTATTTGGACCAAGCCCAGTGTAGGTGCCAAACGACGTCGTGCTAACGTGGTATGGATCACATCTCTTGCGTCTATGGTAAAAGGTGTTCCTGCTCATATGTTCCGAGCATCTCGTGATCTGGGTAATCCTTTTGTAAATTCAACCCCGTTTGATGAATGGAACCTTCAAATTCAAAGCTATCGGGAAAAGGTTGTGGTTGACAGGAAAGATAATGAATTTAGCAGGCTGTTCATCCGCCAGAAGGGTATGTGTCCCATATGCAATCAAGGCTTAGGTTATTTGACTAGCTTTAATTTAGAAATTCACAACCTGCGGCCTTTTTTTGAAAACTCGGAGGTGCATGGTAATTTATTGCATAAATCCCTTGTGCATTCTTGGTGTCTTGTTATAGCTCGAAAGTAGACTACATAGGTTATAGGCATATTCTGCGAAGAGCCCAGTGCTTTGAGAGGGGCTCGCTGGGTTCTGTGGGGGGCTTTGCTGGAAACGGCAGAATCTATCCTGATCCTGAAGTCTATATTTTAATTTTGCCGGGATTTGGTATCATTAGTCATATTGTCTCTACCTTTTCAAGAAAACCTGTATTTGGTTATCTAGGCATGGTTTATGCTCTGATCAGTATTGGAGTTCTTGGATTTATTGTATGGGCGCACCACATGTTTACTGTAGGCTTAGACGTTGATACACGTGCTTACTTTACTGCGGCTACCATGATTATCGCCGTGCCTACTGGAATAAAGATTTTTAGTTGGATCGCTACCATGTGGGGAGGTTCAATACAATATAAAACACCAATGTTATTTGCTGTAGGATTTATCTTTTTGTTTACTGTAGGGGGGTGCGACGTGCTAACCAGAATAGATGACGTTTACTTCACTATAACCCCGCATAAAGGATGGCGACAGACGTATTTTCTCTCCAGTTGACGTATAGGGGAGACCTTAAAAGCAAAAATGAGGGGGGTGAAAAAACCCCTCCTTTGAGGGCTTCCGAAAGGTGGAACCCTAAAGGGGCAACGAGAGGAACCAAAAGCAACAAGGTAAACTGCACTAACAGGAGGCGAGCCCGGCGGACCCCCCCCCAGGTCAACGCGTCAACTCTCCTGAAATCCTCGCGGCCAGAAAGCCGCGGGACGCAAGCAATTGTGAGGCCCGAGTACGCTTTACTTGCTACAAAGGACCTAAGGTTCCCAATTCCGACACCTAACCGGATGACGCCATTCTTGTCAAGCACGGGACGGCAGGTGACCTACTGATTTCTCCTGCTGAGGAGGCCCTCAACAAACAGGGTTCAAAAAAAGATTTTTGCTATACCCTCGTTACGCGGGCTAGGCGCGCAGGCGTGTAGGGACTTCACTAGTTAGGCAGATAACCTGGTAGCAAAAGAACTGCATTCCATTCTTAACAACAACAGGAGCAACCCTGACCATGTAAACCTTAAGCTCTACAGGCTTCTACTTGAGGAAGACCTAATTAAGTTGATGTACAAAGGTCTCAAGTCCATCCCAGAGCAAAGCGCACCCTTGACAAATATTAGACGGCATCAGAAAGACATGAATACAGGAAACCGGAACTTTGCTCAAAACAGTTCCAATTTTAATCAGGTAGGAGGTGCTTCATACTTAAGAAGCAGGCAGGCGAACGCCCGCCGCTTACGGTGGCCTTCCTCAGAGAAAAAATCGTTCTAAAAGCAATTAGGATAATACCAGAAGTTATTTACGAACCGATCTTCCTCAGCACTTCTCATGGTTTCCGACCATTTCATTTATGCTATTCGGCCAGTCAATTGGGATTGGGCTGCAAAACTACGACTAGGCTCTGAAAGGGAATATAACAAAATATTACGACTCAATCGACCACCAAATTTTGATGAATAGAAGAAAAGATCGAAAACAAGGAATACGACTCATTTGGAAGGCGCTAAGAGCGGGATACAGGAAGACTGCAAAAAAGAGCTGGACCCTCAAAAGCGTTTGAATGAGGGGGGAGGGCACCCTACAAGAGAGCAACCTGTCCTCGCTGTTGGCAAACGTCTACTTTCACACATTAAATTATTGGGTCCGAGACAAAGAATAAATATTCAACTAGAGGAAAACCAAAAAGCCATTAACCCGCAAAGGTCAGACCTAAACAACAAGACAAAAGACTACAGACGCAAAGGAAACACAACCGAAGCCGAAGAGCTGAGAAAGCAGAAAGATCAAATCCCAAGCAGAGTGTGGAACGATTGGGGATTTCGCCAAATGTTCTACATGCAGTATGCAAACAGTATCCTTATAATCTTCATAGCGAGTAAAGATGAAGTCCTCATTTCATAAAAAAAATAAAAAGGCTTCTTAAAATAACACTTGAAAAACTTAATCTATCAGGGAAAAAGACTCAAGTAACGCACAGAGCCACGCTCTCTTCTTAAAGACTAAGGTAAGCGAGCGTTGACACGCTTCATGGGCCGAAGGCAGCATATTACGTCAGACCAAGCTCGTCTTAACACTCCAAAGGACAAGATCATAAATAAATTGGCCAATCTTGAGTCTTCAAAAAACCCAACCTCCCCCTTGTTATGGCTTTGACCAAATGCTCTCACAACCTCGATTTCGAATACTATAATTAGATCACAAAAGAAATATGCAACTATTATTCGTTTGTCGACAAGTTTTACCGACTAACAAATGACCTGAAACTCATAATCAAGGGCAACTATGTTCGCACTTTAATCATAAGACTCGGGCGACAAAGAGCCTCGAAGACATACGAAAATTTTAGCGCAGAGTACGCGGCCAAATATAAAGTACCAGTCAGAGACGGCCAACTTGTCTACAAAAAAATCTCAAAAAAGCAACAAACGAGACTAAGCGCCTGAAAAGAGCAAACGCCTTACAACTACAATGGGACAAATGAAGATGATGAGAGGAAAAAGGGCTTTTTCGGAAGTTTTATATCCCAGGAATTCTACGTAAGCCCAACGAAAATACAAACCTGGAATTCAAAGGTGACTTTCTGGTGTTGGTAGTTTGAGCCAAAATAAAGAGAGCGCATAAGAATTAAGGAAACTCAAACTACTCCTACCCGTACCCAACTTGTAGGACTTCAAAGATTGGTCTCGCCACTAAAACTATGGACCATGCCTCTCTTCCGAAGGCTAAACAGCAGATATATACTAGGCGAGAACAAATGTCTAGTCAGCAACATTGAATGCTCTAGACCAGTGAAGATTCACCACATGTGAAAGTTGAGCCAACTCAACAAGGACGTCTCACAAATAGACAAGGTGATGACTATGCTCAACAGAAAGCAAGCAAATATTCCTTTACTCTACCACAAGAAAGTCGATTGCAGGAAATACTTGAGGCTCTCCTTTGAAATAAGACTCAATAAAAGAGAAAAAGAAGACCAAAAAGGCAGCCTTGTTTAACATGTTCAAGAGTCAGTACAGACTATGAAAACTGTGCTAAGTTGTGAAAGAATCAAACGCGCATGCAAGCCGTATGATGGAAAGACTGTCATGTACGGTTACGAGAGAGGTGCACTGAAAGCGCAAAGGAAAACCAGATTTCGGCCTTCATGCGAGTAAGGGCACCTACTCTACTCTTACCGGAATAGTATTGGCCAATTCTGGGCTGGACATTGCTCTACATGATACTTATTATGTGGTTGCACATTTCCATTATGTTCTTTCTATGGGAGCTGTTTTTGCTTTATTTGCAGGATTCTACTATTGGATAGCGCGAGGTACGATACTCGCTAATCTTGCTGGAGACGGACGTCTCTGCGTTGGGCCTATTATGCTAATCCTTGCCTCGGCGGTCGTTATCTTAGGACACGGCCATGGAAGCTTCGAGGCCGGGAAATTTACCGTCAAGGAGAGTAGGATAACGAACTTCAATAATGGACGCCTGCCTGTAGTCAGGTATACCCGCCACAATTTAAGGGTGCCGAGTGTAGATCATTTTTGCCATGTATGTACCATTTCCCTCACCGATCCAAGGGAAGGAGAGGCCCCGTATAGTGGACACCCTAGAAATGATACGTTGGGAAGAAAAATCTTAAACTCACCACAACCCAATCAATGCCTAGAAGGCTCTCTAAATGGGACTGGAAACGGTCGAAACAAGGTTAAAGTAACTATCACCAGGACTTATCAGGGGAACCTGATTGGGCCAGCGATGACTTGATAACCCTGACTTCTATCTGAGAGTTATCAAGAAGAAGTAGGGCATATTGAGTCTGCCTTATTCTATGAGAAAGTAACTAAGGCGAGTCTACAGACTGTTTTAGATTGTCTTTCAGCTGACAGTATACGTAAGTGTTTTATTGATGGAAAATACAGGAAACTTATTGACATCATTTCAGACCCCCAAATCTTGATTACTGTATATGAACACCTAAAGTCAAAACCAGGAGACATCAAACCTAAGAAAAACATTAAAAAAGAGACCTTGGAGGAAATGAGTATGAAATGGATTTACTGGACGTCTGAAAAGCTAAAGGAGGTTTTTTTAATTTCAACTTTCCAGACGCATCCTAGTACCAAAACCCGGTAAAGTAAAAAAGCGGCCCTTAACTATGGCGAGTCTTAAAGAAAAAATGGTGTGGCCGTGAAGATAGTGTTGGGAGCCATCCATCTATGAGCCAAGATTCTTAAGGGCGTCTCATGGTTTTCGCCTTGATCATTTATGTTATACCGCTTTCAGACAGATCAAACAAGAGTGGAGGGGGACCCCTTGGATAATGGAGTTTGACATTGCAAAATATTATGTATGACACCATCTGTCGTAAAAAGTTGGTGGATATCATGTCGACGATTATAGATGAGCAAAGATTCTTCGACACATTGCATAAGATGTTTAATGCCGAGATAGTAGGAGTAGATATTAAGGACCCAGGCATTTTACAAAGAAATACGCTTTCACTCTTACTGTGCAACATTTACCTTCACAAATAAAACGAAGAGATCCTGCGCCTGAAGCTCGAGCCGGAGAAGGGCTCAAGTCGAAAGAAACGGGAAATGAAAGTATACCAAAATATGACCCAATTAAACAAACAAAAACGTAGGAAGCTAGGAGGTAACTTGATTGCTTTGGAAAGAAAAGAGAGACGGCAGTTTAAGCTGATTGTGAAAGAAAGAATAACCTCTGTAGACCAGAAGGATCCAAACTATGTACGCCTTCACCATATATGCTATGCAGACGACTCTATCATTGTGTGGACTTCAATTTCTGGCGAAGCATATAATAAAAATGTGACATCATTCCTTAAAGAAGACCTCCTTAGGTTTAATATTAGGTTTAATATAAAGAAAGCAAATTTAACCTATATAATCTCAAATAGGATCGATCTTTTTCTTAGGTCTGAAAATATTTACGATAAATCCCCCAAATGCGCCTACAATTAAGAGCAGCGCTAAACATCGGGCGCTCGATAAAGTCCGGAGAAGACTTAAGTAGGGGCCAAGAAAAAAAAGATTCTGAGTTCATACATATTGCCAACCAAGCTATGATCAACGGGTTTTCCATTTTAAATCACAAAAGGAAAAAACTGACTGGATGGCTCAGTACTTGACCGAAAAAAAATATCCTTGTGCAGGCATCATCATGATAAACTTTATGCAGACAAGATTACTTTGAGCCACACCCATGGTTTCAAGTTAAAAACATATACCAGCTGGAGAATAAGGGGAGCCGTATGACGGGCAACTGTCATGTACGGTTCTTTGAGAAGGAAATCGAACAGAAAAGGCCGATTTTCCTTACTCTCGGGTAAAATAACTGGTCTTCAATATCCAGAGACTTTGGGTCAAATTCATTTTTGGATTACTTTCTTTGGTGTGAATTTGACTTTCTTTCCTATGCATTTTTTAGGTCTGGCAGGTATGCCACGCCGCATTCCAGATTATCCAGATGCTTACGCTGGATGGAATGCCTTTAGTAGTTTCGGCTCGTATGTTTCTGTAATAGGAATTTTTTGTTTCTTTGTAGTGGTTTTTCTTACTTTAACCAGTGAAAACAAGTGTGCTCCAAGTCCTTGGGCTGTTGAACAAAATTCAACGACACTTGAATGGATGGTCAAAAGCCCTCCAGCTTTTCATACATTTTCAGAACTTCCAGCTATCAAAGAAAGCATTTAGACGTCTTAGCAGATGGTGCCACTTAAGCACTTACCCGCTCCGCCCTCTAAGGACCTGGTCCATTAAAGGGGCGGAGCCCCGCCGCTGCCTCGCCCCTGAAAGGTCATGGCAAAGATATATTGGTTCAACAAAACATAAAAAAACTAATTATGTTATGAAAAAAATTAATATATATAATCAATCTATCAATTAATTGGAACGTTATACTTAATTTGTGAAAAAGGAATTATGCCTCTTTTTTGAAAATGGGTCGTGGTCGTGTTATTTATATGTTCAATTTCCTAATATGGCAGGTAACACGCTCTACTGCGCCCTTATATTAATAAATCTATGTTTCATTTTTATTACTACATCACTAAGTAAGACCTAATAACTTCTTTATTTTCAGAGATACATCTATTTCTTGTAAATTGGAGGATTAGGTATATATCTGTTTATGTTTTTGATTACTATTTCCGAATCTTGTCACATCTTTTTCTAATATTATTGCTATTATTAAATCTTTACTTCCCTAGTATATTATTAGCCGCACTAGTCATGATTTTTTATTTATTGGTAAAACTACTAATAGACTTCCATATTTGCGCTTCCTGCGAACTTTTGTATTTTAAGAGTTTTGTTGATATTTATAATAATTATCAATCCAAGATTCTTAATCACGAGAAGCCTATTTTGTTAGTAAACAGGAAAAAATGACTACCCAAAATAGCTAAACTAAAGATGCCATTAGGCCATGGATCTCAGGGTGGCAGATATAGATTGAAATGCCTCTAAGATACTTGTTGATACTAAAAGAGGCGCGCTCAATAATCTTGAAAATAGCATTTCCAGCAAAAGATCCAAGATATCATGCTTACTATAATAAAAAGATTAATAGACTTAGTCGACTTGTTATAAAGGAAGCGAGTGATAATTGTAAATTCTTTAATATTTATATAGGTATGGGACAGAAGATCATTATTACCCTTCTTTTTGCTGGAACTATTGTTGGTATTTTCATTATAATTTATCAAGCATCGCAATCTGTAATAGAAGTAGTTACCCTTAAAGGAAGATGCTGATACCTTTACAGATATTAGTATTTTTATGGGTACTGGTATTTTGACGGGAGCTTTATAAATATCATTGACATCTTGAGAAGAACATTATATCTTGATAGATGATATTGGCGAAAAAAAAATATATATATATATATTTTTTTTTGCAACATATGCAAGCTAACTAATTGATTTCCAGGAGCGCGCCTAATCTTGATCCAACTCATAGCCTTATTTAAATTAAAATAGGAAAAGCAATAGAAAAGGAAAGTCATTTCCAGGTACGATAGAATTCATACCCTAATGCATGAAATAGCGTAGAACAAATAAGCTAAGATTTAGCACTACTATATTACTTGATGAAGCCTGCGGGTCAACAAGTAAGTTTACCGCATTAATAATTTCCGAAACAACATTCGACCGAAGACTTGGGGATGCTATTATAGGGAAATTCAAAATTGCAGCAGGCGGCAGGTCCGTTATTTTAGCTTTATTTTGTATTATAAAATATGCCTCTACATTTCTACCCAAATCATCAGATAACTATCGAAGAGTCTTTTACCCACTAACCTTATAACAAGAACTGTCACCATGCCGACACCTGCATGAAAGTTATCAATGTGCTGTCCTAAGTTACTAATACTGCCTATTTTATTTTTTAATTGCCCAGCTTGAACATTCAGTCCAAGGCAAACTTCAGCAATAACCAGGGAGGTCTCAGTAACTTGTAAAGGAGTAGTCCTACTTTTGCTGGCAATCTGTTCAACTTATGCAGTCACAACCTTATTAATAGCTTCTGACTTTCTACATGTAACTTGTTCATAACATCATTGATGTTCTGTGCGGCAGCATTGAAAACCTTTTTCCTAGCTAGCATATAGCCGCATTACCTAGAATAAAGTAAACTTTCAAACTTGTAACAGGGAAAACGCTGACCGCGGCCACAGCCGTCTCCACCATTTCTGTACTGGAGAGCAGTCGAAGAAGTGTTATTAATCATGATAACATTATGCTTTACCTTAGCTATTACTTCTGAAAGGCCGCACAAATCTTGTAGCGCGACTGCGAGTCCTTTCTGTCCTTTAACAACCTGTTGGCTCGACTTTGCTCATTTTCTAAATCTTGAATAGTACATCTTCATGAGGAAGTAGATTACTGCAATTAATAATATGATTAAAAAAATTGAATTAATTAAAAACCCAAACCTCCTATAAAAGGACCGCTTTTCAATCCTTTCTAAGTATTGGCTATACTTATTGCTGATTTTCATCAAAATGAAAGTAACTCTAATAAGCTTAAGATTGCTTGCAGATAAGTCAATATATCTTGGGACGATTTGGATAATTTGTCTAAGAGACGGATATTTCTTTAATTGAGATGGTAACGTAGATCCAAAGATTACTTAAAAACTCGAAAATAATGGAAATCTGCCTCCGGCCTTGAGGTTAAAGTATACTTTTGATAAACTAGAGTAAAGGAATATTTATTTTCAAGTAGTATGTATGGTATTGTTAGTCTTTAAAAAAGTATTTATAGTATCGCTAGTATAGAATATGAATTTCCCCTTTTATTCTTACCTTTTTTCCCTGTTCTACCCTCATCTTAACAGCTCCTAAATTTAGCCCAGCTCTGCTCGTATATGCTCCTATCTTGCAGCCTCCCTCTTCTTTTATAGAACAGAGCATAACTTGCAAGACAAAACAGCAAGGACTGACAGAACATAACTTGCTGGACTTGACTTTCGGGACAGAACAGCAAAAACAAAACAGCACAAAACTAGAAGGCAATGAAAAAAGAAATCTGCGCCTTCGGCGCTGCTTTCCTTTTTCGGTGCGGCACCTCAGCCTCGGTACCAAAAATTTTTTCCTTTAGCGCAGCCTTATGAGGGTGGATGCGGCAACCTTTCTTGCTTTTGGCTTTTTGCCTATATATATGTGTATTTCTACAGGTGTGGAACCTCGTCATGGTCAAATTCAAAGTTCCGATGGGTCCTGTGATAGATAGTTGCAGATATTTTTAAGCAAATATGCTTAGAAATGGCAGATAATTGAAAAAGTATATATACAGTTATTTTATAACGAAGAGGGCACAGAAAGGAATGTCAAAGACACTCGCACCAACCTTAAACCGACCTAAAAAACGAAGAGGTGCCGAAAGCACTTAAACGAACAAAAACATAGCATTTCCCGCAAAAATGATAGATACTAATTAATTTGCAGGAGCTTTCTATTTTCCCCTTCCTCAAATATTAAGATATCGAGATGTCTGAAGATAAAATATCGAATAGATTAGTAATATATTCATAGAAAATTGACTCAAAAAATACCTCGCTCATCTGAAAATTTCCTGCAAATATGCAGAGAATTTCCAAAACTTTTCCGAAACTAGAGGAAATTTCCAGAAGATAAAAGCCCATAATCCCGATGACAAAACTGCAGGGCCTTCTTGACTTCGTTTTTCTGTATGTCAATTTTGTATTCTTAACATGCAGATGCCATGGATGAATGGTCATTATTATAGGTTTCATACTTTCCTGAAATCCAATGAAAAAAACAAAGTAGACCATCATGACAAGATCCTTTAACTTAATCGACCTTATCGGAGAACCCGATAAACGGTTATTTATTTAGTGCCAAGAACAGGAGGAAACCTAGGGCAATAAGCCCGGTGCCTTTGTAAAATTGTTAATTTATAATACCTATTGCAACACTTCTTTTCTTTATTTTCATTAGTTATAGGCCGATCTATATTTATACCGTTATTTACAGTGGCTATCAAGCGACCCCTTTACTGCAGCATTACTGCACAAATTATGTAATATGAATATTTAAATAGGTGTCCTCAAGGCTACGCCCCTTTATATGATACGATAAAGTCAATGACACCTATTTTACTTCTCTTTTTTCATATAAAAGGCAGAGTCGCTTCTTGCGGCGTCCTCTTCGCCCTTTAATTATATCCTTCTTGCCTTTTGATGAGAAAAGAGCAAAGTAAAAAGGCGTTTTGCACTATCTAAGCTTAGAGACCTGCAGTCTTCTCTCTTTTTCAATAAGAAAGAGTAAAAAAGCAGCAAAAAAATTGTTTTTTCCGTTCCAAACCTGATGAGCCTGTTGGGTTTGACGTAATTACTCATAATATACAAGCCCTCCCCAAAGGTACAATGTTATATTTGGATGTGTGTATAAACTGCCATAATTAATAAATTACGGATAACTTCTATAAAAGGATTTGGGTATAGCAGGACTTGAACCTGCGACCATTAAGTTAAAAGCCCAATGCTCTACCAACTAAGCTATACACCCAGAGAGTCTTTATTATAAGGCCGAAGATCCATCATTATGTAATTAGACGATAAATTCATAAAAAACAACAATGACCTGAAATGCGAGCCGTGAACAGAGCATATTGTAATTTATCTACTCCCAAGGCATAACAATATATTCTTTCTTTTCGCAGCAAAAAATATATATATTTTTTTTTCTTTTACCAAAACAAAAAAACTAAAAGAAGGGAGAAAAGGAATTGAAGAGAGCCACCACCAAATATTTGACCACAGCTTTTGACCATTTTAACAATCAAAGTGGTCAATTTGCGCCCAAAACCCAACCAAGATGCCGTCTCACAATTAACAACTTCCTGACAAAGTAAGAGAGCTACGACTAACATAGAGTTTTGGCCCTCTTCTCACAGCCATCAGCTCTACCCTCAAATCCTTACCATATAATTAAACTCTCGCCTACAAATCTTCAAAGAACCCTATAGCCAAGCTTAGTATTACATCAAGACCGGAGCTCTGGTGGGAAAATACAAAAAAAAATATCTATTTTGTTTTCAGTCCTTTCTGTGCAGAGCGCAATTTCTTCTCTCGCAGAACTACTGTCTTAGCCTTAAAACAGAAAAGGCCACCTCACAATTTAAAGAATGATAAAATACAAAGATACGCTTGCAAACTACACATAGATTATGGAGCACATAAAAGATTGCAAAAGATTAATGCAGAAAGCCACTCTAATCTAAAAATATGTATTTTTTCCCATCCCAGACAATGACTCTACGCTGTAGGCCTTCCGCTTCTTGGCGGTCGCAGCATTATGCGTTTTTATTGTTTTATCTCATCTCTACGGCCTCCATTTCTTTTGTTAGGGTGCAAAAACCATATTATAACGAAGAAGTTCAAAATAACCTCCAACGTATTTAGCTGCCAAGCTGCGGGTAGTTCATAAAGGTTATACTAAGTAGATTCAACGTGCAGCGTGTTACGCCTTTTTGTAAAGTATTTTAGCCTAATTTAATTACTTTAGTTTTATAGAATATAGGCTTAGTAGGACTCGAACCTACAATATCACCGTTATGAGCGGTGCGTTTGAACCAATTAAACTATAAGCCCTTCATTTGATATGCTAGTAAGCATATCAAATCAAGCAAAACTTGTTGCCTTCGTAAACTATAGGAGGCTGGAAATCAAACGAAAAGGGGGCCTAGGAGAGCTAGGGAGTAAGCAAAAAAAATATATATATTTTTTGCTTACTTCTTAGCTCAAAAGAAGGAAACGCGTGGTTAGTGGCGTAAAACCACATAAAAGCAGTTAGTGAGCAAACAAAAATCGAAAGCCACAAGCGCACGGCGAAGAGAGAAAAAATATAGACTTACGGCCTATGACCTTTGTCGGTTTGATTTGATCTTTGCGTCTTATTTTCTGCACCCTTTTATTTCTCTAACCTTGGCCTCATCACCAATTAGAAAGCACGCAAGGTATGCATTATCGAAATTCTTCATGACAGGAAATCAAGCAGTTCAAAAGCAGTTCAAAAATAAAGAAAAATCTATTTTGCGTCCTGCTTCTTCCCTCCTCAATGAGCCTTTAGAGCTCTACTATCAAAGCAGTTGCAAAGGTTAAATACCCCCTTTCTTTGTTAGTTTTTTATGTGTATGCTCTTGGTGGCAAGTGAAGGGCTCGAACGTACGAATCGTTCGGCCCTGAGGTGCTCATTTTATTTGGAAAATAAAAAATATAGATTTTTTGGGCGCAGCCCTCTGCCCATGAAGGGCAGAGAGCGCAGCTCTCTTCGCTTTGCAAATAGGGTGCAGCAAAAATGTATTTATTTCCCCCAAAATACCAACACCAAAAAATTAAAAAACAAATAATATTAAAAACGCCATCATTAGGGCAAACAAAGCAATAGCTTCTGTTAAAGCAAAACCTAAAATGGCATAACCAAATAATTGCTTAGCCAACGATGGATTTCGTGCAACAGAATGAGGTTGGATAGGGGTTATTTTCGTGTTGCCCTTCAAAGCAATCTAAAGGTACCCATAATACGCAGTTCCTCCCCCCCCCCACTGGAACCGTACGTGATAGTTACCCATCATACGGCTCCTCTTTTTCCATATCTTACGCAATTTTCCTATTTTTCTAAAGTATTTGCGCTACATTTGGGCCGAAAGTTGAACTCGGGTCATTGTAGATTTTACACGGTGTCTGTAGTATAGTTGTTTTTGTTTGCAATTTAGTGCCAAATGTATTCGCCTAGACTAATGATTTTATGCCGCCTTAGCTTTGTATGCTCACATATCCCCTATTGTCTAGACCTCTCTGAATTGAGTGCATCTCTATATTACCATTTGTGCAAGCAAACACAGCGCACCTGCAGTTTACTAGATGTTAGCCGTATGAATGTTGAACGTAGGATGTCATTGATTGCATCTTGTCAGATGTCGGTAAAGAACCTTTCTTCCCATGCGAGCTATAATTGGGGAATTTGGAAAGCAATTATCTTGCTCTTTATGTTTAGGGCTTGCGGCCCCTTAGTATATTCGACAATCACCTCTTTGGTACTACATCGGTGCTTACCTGCTGGTGTGAATAGCGCTGACCATCTCACTTAATAGTCTACTAAGCGTCGAACCTTATGAGAAGTATCATAACAGTGATAATAGCTGAGAAGTCCATAGGCTAGAGACATAAAATAGGACATAATTGCTTTATCCAAGGAACCGAGCATTAAAGTAAGTGTGGTGGGACTTTGGTAGGCAGGAATATCCTTTTCTTTTGTAGTTTTTCTGTTATCATTTTCATTGAAGTTAGGATCTACATGGGTAACACTCTATAGCTTCCTGCCGTTTTCGTTTTTATTTTCACAAATTTTATTTCTTTTTTTTTGCTCGTCAACTCATCGTCTAAGTACTTTTCTAAAAGCCTTGTCAGATGTTTATGGGCCTGCAGGATTTCTTCTGGAATTTCCATCCAAGAAGATATGTTCAGAAAGACCTCTTTGGACAAGAGGCACTAAACTGATTGCCTGGTTTCATTTCTTTCGACTCCTCTAAAGACAAAAGACTTAGTGACCTTTTGTGCTTTTGTGAACATGACTTGTTTTGCTGCTTTTGAAGACGAAAGGTCCTGTCTAGTCTTCTTAAGAGCCCATGTCCATGTACGAAAGGTTAGGTCCTTCAATTGATTGTTCCAACCTCCTTTCCGTATTTTTGCTCATTTTAAAATGCGGGATGGCGCCTTTCTATTTTTTTAGAGAAGCGGGCCATCTGCTTGCCAGGACCCCAGCTATTTTAATCTCGAGAAATAGAACCGATCTGCTAGCTATGTGCACGAGGCCAGGCTGACTTTTAGGTTTAAATTTGATTTTGAGAACTGCGCAATCCTACCTTAGATCTTTTCGACAAAATTTCTTGAGCCCGCGGCGATACTGAGTGGAAATTTTTCCGCATAGCGTACCGCACCTTCACCAAGCCCGTGTCATCGTAGATTTTAGGTAGCAGGGGCCAAACAGGAAAGCCAATGAAAAATATAGGCTGAAAAGCAAAAAAAAAAGGGCCGCAGGGTGCCAGCTCTCTGCCCATGAAGGCAGAGGGCACAGCAAAAAAAAGATTTTTTTGCTGCGCCCTTTCTTGGACTTCTTTAGCTTTCCAGGCTCTTAATCTCGCCAACATCGCTTTGTTCCCGCAATAAGCCCGTCTCTCTGCTTCCAATATAATGATAGCTCTCTTGTACTCTGGGTTTGGTTTTCGTTTGGTTTGGAAGGTGTTGAAGGTTGGATCTTTCTTATTTTTAGGTTTGGCTTGTCTAGGTAAATGTTACAAAGTAGGGGTGGACGCTATTTTGTAGGATTTCCGCCTCAGGCGAGAATCCTACTCAGTCAACACAAAAAAAGAAAATATACCTGCCACCTGCGGCGGCCTTTACCTTGAACAGTTCTAATATCAAATCAATAAACGATCATGGATTTCTTCTAGAAAAATGAAAACTAGGCGCTGCCGGTCGATCGTGCCATAGCACTTTTTAATGTCAAATTTCGGAAAGCACAAAATTTCCATCCAAGTTTTTTTGATCGTCTCGAGTGCCGTATGGTATCCTTATGACAGACGGAATCTATGTAAGGAATTGGAAAAGAGCGGCTCATAAAATTTATCGAAAATCATACGCATTGCCTCCCGTACAATCTGGTCTTTTGGTTTTCCTATGCGTTCTCTGACGTGCAGCAGAAAAGAAAAATAAAAAAAATATAGATTTTTTTTGCTCTGCCTCTTTCTAGTTTTGCTATAATCACTCGTCTAACCGATTAAAACACATAAGATCCCCGGCTCTCTTGGGCTTTATAGAATAATTATGGGCTAATACCTTCTAGTGTTTTCACTGTCAGGTCCCATCCCCATTATATTACCCGGATTTGACTTCAGCTTATTGTAAGCCGCTATCAGTACATTTAAGTCTGATATTATCTCCATTAGGTTCTTATACTTCCCATTAGGTCTACGCGTAAGATTGCTTTCTTTCGCCGGGCAAGCAACATTAAAAAAAGTATTTTTTTTTTTTGCTCTTTTTTCCAGGAAAAAGCCGGAACTGCATTCCTCACCAGAGAAAAAATAGAGACTTGCGGCCTTTTCTGTGGGAGGTTTTCCATCCATCCCCGAATGTATGTCTTTGTCACCAAGATTATCATCCTTGTAGCTGTCATCCTTGTCAACCCGCCCAACTTGTTTAGTGTCCTCTAAGCCTAACCGACATAAGTCGGCGACCACAGGTCGTTCATCCCCCCCTAGGGGCTCCCTTTTACCGTCGATTCTCAGTGTACTTGAGTAGGGGTGGCAACCTATAATGAAAATAATATCCCCTAGTTTATAAGAGCAGCCATTGTCGAGATTCGTCTACCTACACTTAAACAAGCCACTTTCCTGACTCCGCGGCATCGCCTCCCTTGAGGAGTTGGCGGGAGTTAGATTACTGCCCAGGGCCCCGGCAGGACGCAAAGCGTCATCGGGTTTCAGATGCGAAGCTCCGCACATCGAAGAATTCCGATAGGGTTCTTATCCTCCCCCTCGGTCAGAACCACACGTGCAAGTTTCCCTGCATGTGGCTCGTCCATGGTAATTTCTTCAGCTTTTGCAATTTTTCGCCGTATAAATGCTACTAGTCCCCCTTGCGTGGGGACGCGCGGCTACTATGCAATTTTCCCCTGCGCACTTTGTAACTATGGCATTTATGGTATAATGTAATTTACTCTTTAAATTTGACTATGGCTGCCTCAGCAAGAGTCTTCGGCCTCCTTCAGGATATATTGAAAAGGTCTCAAGTGAGATATTTAAGCTGCTTTGTGCTATCGCACAATTTGCATTCATCCTTAAGTTGTGAGTAGTTTGCTTGCTTTATCTACACTTCACTCCATCATAAGGTTTATCGAGTATAGCTACCTCACTAACTAAGAGGGGCTTTTCTCTTGTGTGAAATCCCAGAGTTTTCGGAGAAGTAAAGTAGTATAGTAAGGCTACCCCCCCCCCTCTGGTCTTTTATTGTGATCTGCAAGTTTGGACCTCGTGGAAAGCAGCCTCAGCCGACTGTAGGCCCTTTTTTCTGGCTAAAGTCAGAGCGCAAGACTAGATGGACACGACTTTCCATAGGGAAGAGCGCTTTTTCACAAATAAATAATAGTTAACAATGTCGTGTATTATCGATGAAAAAGAAGTTACAATGTTTTTGTCTTCTAGGGCCGCCAATCGTTGATTGGAGGTTGCTTGGGCTGATCTTTTGGCGTTTTGTTTTGCACATTGACGTTCCAAGGCTCTAGTTATTAAGTCCTTAATAAAAACAATTAATCGTAAACGTTTTATCGATTGAAGTCCGGTTGTTTTGATGTGACCTTGTCAGTGCTTAAAGTTTCCATAACACTTCCGGTACCGTAATATGTTACTAATGCGCCTAAGTATTTGGCCATTTCGGACTTTGCGCTTAATATCGGACCTTTTCGTTCCTTCATGTCTAACTTCAGTTCTTCCTTGATAAAGTTTTGCACGGCCCTTTGGATCTCCAAGGCATCTTGTTTGCTACCTATAACACCTGACATGATGTTATCTACATATCAAAGATACTTAAGTCTTTGAAATCCTCTAGGGTCCGGTTTGCAGTCAGGTTTATTTGTTTCAATTTACCTACGATGTTTGAGGGCAAAACTAGCCAGTTCTAATTATGGATCCTTACAAAAGGCATTGTCCTTTGGATTAAGATGAAGTCTCTTCTTATATTCTGCTAACACAGGATGCATATCCCCTACAATGTATTTGGGTATTAGTATGTTTTCGATATAGCAGTCTAATTTATATAATAAAATATTGGCATGAAGCGGAGATATTATAGAGTCCCTTAAAGCCCCTATGTTGTATTGCGTTTGATCTGTAAGGTTGTATATATTGACATAGCCTACGTTAAGTAGCTTTCGCATAAAATCCTGTAGTGCTTTGGACCGCAGTACTAGTTTGATTTCCTTAATAAGCAGATTATGATGAAGTCAAATAAGGGTTCTACTAGTCTTTTATAAAGTAGATTGCACGACTTTGTCAACTGTCAAAACAAGAGAAAAGGGCCTACTCCCACCATCCAGTTCAGAAATGATTATTTGCTTGGCTGGTTTTCGAGAAGTCTGCCTTATCAACTCTTTAGATAGTTTTTCAAGGCCCTTATCAGTCATTTCTACTTTGCTTTTACCGTCGTTTTCTAGGGCTACATTACCTTTTAGTCTCTTGTAGCCTTAAGGTTATCTATGTTTTAAATGTCCTCATAGAATACGCAATTGAGCGCAGGAGGCGCCACCGGTCTAGATTTACCTTTATTGGCGTTAGTTTAACTAGTTGCTTTTGCTGATTTTACTACCCTTTCCAGCCGCAGACACGCCGCATTTATAAGGGGGGGGGGGGTAGCCCATTACCTACCATCTACAGCCCTTCCTTTATAGTTTTTCACATTACGGGCATCATCGTATGCGCGACTTGGTTTGCCCAGTGTATCCTTTATAATACTTATGGCTGATCTGTCACCCATTTCCTTTTTAGTTATACTTCGGTCCCTTGGTTTTTTGCACCTAGGTGTTAGTCCCTTTTGGGGGGTCTATTAGGGTGATCCCTTGCTTTTACGTTTGGGTGTTTGCTTGTTGTTTAGGTTGGTGAGCGTTTTTCTATGCTCTTTGCAGTTTCCCCCGGAGGGTTGTTCGCACCAAGGTTTTAGTTGGGCCTTGGAGCCTTCCGGGCCACCCTTTGTTAGAAGGGGTAACGCTTGACCCTGATGCACTCATGATAACCGTACAACAAAACTCGACCAGACCCCATGCTATGGTTCCCTGCGGTCTGTTTCCGCTACAGGTTAGAGGACTGCCCGTACGATAATCTGTTAACCTTCGCTAATCCAAACGCGCTCTGGCAAGGCGCACACTAAATACGTTTCCAATACCTACAGCAGCTCCCGCTAAAGCAATGGTAGCTGCTCCTGCTCCAATGTTAACCTAAGCTACTCTATTGCTGGCGCAGCTTGGCTTCCGAACCGTACGTGAGCCTACGGCCTCATACGGCTCTTTTCATCATTTTTGTATCTCTGCGAGTTCTGGCTATGTAAAAGACAGTGTTTATGCAACAATTGAAAGTTTGCTTAAGTGTCCTGCTATGCTCTCTGCTTCCTTTAAAAGTAAGACGACCTGCTTCTACTAAATCCCCGACATTAATAGCCTTCGGCACTAGTTAAATAGGCCTCCTTGCACCTTCAAGAGCCTAAGCTCTCGTTGACTTAGATGCTTTGGCGGTCTTACACTCCACTTAGTACATCGTATTACCATCGAAGAGTTCTAAAAAAAAATATATATTTTTTTTGACTTTTCCTCTCTTCGCAACTTGGTTTGCTTGGCGAACTAAGGGCGTGTGTTAGTAGACAATAAGTTAGCGAAGAATAAAAAAATATTTCTTTTCTTTGTTGGCTAAACAAAAGCCGAAAGGATGCGATGCATAGGTTGTGCACCTCCATTCAACTGCAATGTTCACGCCATCTCCAATCCCGGCTTTTCGGTGGTGATAGATAATAGTATTGTCCACTTTGCCTGCAGCCCGCCTTTGTTTGACGTACTGCACAGCTATCAATCTGGTCTGTACTCCAGCCGTTAGCCATTTTTTTTCAGAATGCCTGCTTCCTCCTTTTTATGGTCATTTCATCGCAAAGCCTTATAGATCCTGGATTGTGATCTGAACACATACCCTTCGACCTTTGGCTAGGGCGTAGCGTGTTCAGGCTGCAAGTAAAAAATAAATATATTTTTTTCGCAGGTTTTCTTCCTTGCTTTTGGATATTCATAGAAATACCACTTTAAAAAAATATATATTTTTTTTTTGCTGCACTCGCGCCCAGTTTTTTTTTCAAAGTTATGAGTCTCCAAGTGGGCATATCACGATCATTTATCATCGCGCTTTCACTTTTTGGAGAATCCCGCTACCAATAAACATGTGGCCTAGCTAGCCTACCCTACGATCATTCGTTTGGAGTTCAAGGTAGTTACCCCGTTCCCAAGTCGGATTGTTGCGAGAACCTGAAAGACAAGCAATACTACGGGAGGTGGAACACGAATGTAGAACATAGTAAAAGCAACTACTTTCCTGGCCTCTCTTTTCGTATTCCTAGAATGCTTATGATTAGAAATTAAGCTAATCATACTGTTCCTCATTGACTTGTAGTCTAGCCCCCAGTAAGGGTTCAGCATACTGAAGGTGATCGGGCACCGAAGCTTTAACTCGTTTACGAAAGTGTTCCTCTCGGTTTTCTTCCTGCGACCATTTTGCTATGAATTTTGGGGTTGCCACTTCCATGTAATGATCGAGAGTTTGCGGGACATTACCGCGTAACAGGGATTACACCTGTATCCGACAAGAGTTAGAATAATAAGTTCTGGCCAAAAAAAAATCTATTTTTTTTCAAAAGTACTTTTAAGCTTATAGGCCAACGGGTCGCACTAATTTTGCACCTTCTAGCATAATTATTTTATTTTTATTTCTGTCAAAACAATGACCATTCAAGGGCTGATCAATCAAAATGGGGCCAACTCAACCATTTAGCCTAACCTAAAAAGGGGTGATGTCATGCCCATTTCATGTGGTTGGAACACAAATGAAGGCTTGAAGATGTGTTTTATCTACATAATCTCCACTAGTGTACCAGTAGAGCAAAGATACTTTTTGGAGTCGTATGGCTAAGAGTTGCATTTTATACTTAGTTTCATGAATAATGCAATTACTATGTAATTGCTAGAGAGTAGGGCACAGCAAAAAATCCATTTTTTTTTTGCCGCCCTCTATTGCGTTCATCGCGTTTATGGAATTTCTTCCAAGTAAAGTAGCCTCTGGTTTTGCTCTCGAGTTAATTCGATCCTTAGAAAAGCAATTTTCTGTGATCTATTGATCCTTTCAAAAATGTTAGTTATTGTTGTTCCTTATAAAAGGGAAGCCAACAAACTTGGCTGTTTTTCGTAATAAGGCTTGAAAGGACTGGCACTTATTGTTATCTTCTCAGATGTGATAGACCTGCTGTTAAATACTACCGAGGGTCCCCCTACATTAGCATTAAAAAAAGTGAAACCGGACCTGTATCCTAAAATTTCACTATGTGTTGTCAAATAATTGAAAATGAATAACTTTGTGATGATATTTAAACACGGCGTTTTTTAGGGGGTCGGCATCCATTATGTGGCGTTGGGCTTACATCTTGAATTCTGGTAATAATAAGACCTCCTAGTCGTAAACCACGTAGCGAAGATTCCTTTCCATAACCTAATCCTTTTATTCTAACTTCAACCGACTCAATTCCCAGTTGAATGGCAGTTCGAGCGGCATTTTCTGCAGTTGCTTGAGCAGCATAATTGGTCGAGCGACGAGATCCTTTAAACCCCAATGAACCTGAGGGAGACCAAGTTTTTGTATTTCCTTTAAAATCTGTTACAGTAATAATGGTATTACTTAAAGTTGATCGAACATGTGCAATACCGTGCTTTTTTTTTTTTCGCATGAGTTTTTTTTGAATGTTTCTATTTTTTTGATATCATCGATTGGGTTTTTTGATGATCCATCTTATCTGTTTACTAATACAAAATGAATTTTGTAGAAAGTAATAAGAAGTTTATACAAAATAATCCATTAAACGAGAAAGAAGGCCGCAGTTTTTCGTTTTCTGAGTCAGAAAATCCAACATATTCTCTTTTCTAAGCCCCCACCTTTTGGCAATTACAGTGCGAGGATAAATGAAGAATATGTGATGATTTGAGAAAAAATATATATATTTTTTTTTATTGCTTTTTGCCAGCTTCTTCCCTGGTCGGATCTAGAACTGCAACGCAAAAGAGAAAGAAAAAATATATATTTACCGCGCCCTTTAACCTGCCGTGCTTGTATGCTAATAGGAGCCGGCCCTACCAATTGACGATGTTTTTGCGAAAAGCCACAAGCCGTGTCATTGAGTTTTAAATTCATCACACATCACTTCGCGCCTTCATTATTGCAAGTAATGGAAAAAAACTTACAGCCTGCAGCCTAGATCAACTTCGTTGATTAATCAAAACATTTCTGAATTTGCGACAAGTTTTAGCATTAGTATGAGTTCGTTGACCACGTAAGGGCAATCCTGCATTGTGGCGAAAACCACGATAACAACCAATACTCATCAATTGTTTGATATCTCTCTGAATTACTCTCTCTAATTCTGAATCAACTAAATAATTTTGACTTATTATTTTGATAATTTGGTCGATTTGATATTTAGTCAACTTATTAACCTTGATATTATCATTAAGGCCTGATTGATCACAAACTTGAATTGCTTTTTTAAGGCCAATTCCAAAGATTCGAGTTAAAGCAATTTCTACTTGTTCATTCGACACTAAATTAGTTCCTAAAATATATGACATGATTTATTTTTTTTTTCCTTGTTTTTTATGTAGAATTTCGTTTCGATATTGTATACCTTTTCCCTTATAAACTTCAGGAGGTTTACAACTTTTGACGCTGGCAGCAAATTGAGTTACTTTTTGATGATCTATTCCAGTGCAACAAATGGGATTAGGCTTAAAGCAAAAAACGCGGACTGAAGACGTAACTTGGAGTCGAATTTCGTGACTGAAACCTAATTTTAGATATAAAATAGAGCCTTGTGGGTTAGTACTGGCTTTGTATCCAACTCCAATTATTTCCAAAAAACAAAAGAATTTGGCTTCCATAAACTTGACTTAATTTTTTTCATAAACTTGACATAAAATCTCACCACCACCCAAATTGGTTTTTCATACTTCACGATCACATATCGAAGCCCTCTTTAAAGTAGATAAGATTATTATACTAAGCCCTTTTTTTCTCGATGAACGAGTTGTTGATGAATAAATTGGAAACTTACTCTAGTTCAGAGATGGTTTTCATTTTATTTTGTTAAACCTATTATAAAAAAATGACACTCTGAAATAATTTTAAAGCTTCCGTTTGCTTCCTTAGAAAATCTGTAAATAAAACCTTCATTGTACAAAATTGTGCAAAAATCCCAACAAAAAAGCAAAACAAAAACACCAAGGACAGGGTGATGCTGACAAGCAGAGAAGATGAAGCGTTTTCTTTTCTTTTTATTTTTTTGGAATAATTGGGAGAAACAGGTCTCTTCTTATATGAAAACTATACATAAAAGCTTCCCCTTCATACAGCTCAAATTGATTAGGCCCTGTCGTCTGCAGGCGCTTTCAGGGCATTTATTTTTAGTCTATTTACAAATCCAATATGACCTTGCGTGACTTGCCGGTGGCAAGTAGCATGCAAAGGTTAAATGTTAAAAGTATTCCAGCCGCCACCTTGAGGTTTTATATAGTGCAAATTGACCAGTTTCCCATTGTATAGTGACTCTCCATAGACTACACGCCGGTAATTATACTTACAGTAGACTTCCTCTTCGTATGGAGATTTATAAGCATTTTACATTTTTAATAATAGCTCTGGTCTTTGCTTGGGTATAGGTTGAACCCCTTAAACAGGGGTTTGACCTCGACAGTTGTAATGTTGAACAAAAGCTGCTTGTCTGACGCTCCCCAGTCGTTCTTATGGTGAGGGGACGGGAAAGTTGATTTTATTAGTAACCACCTCATCAGGCGAGTAGGGAGTTTCTTGTAAGCTTATCCAAGCATGCTGCACTAGACGTGAGTTTCTTTCCTGCTTAGTTTTTGAGTTGTGGCAGATGGAATTTGCATGTAACTTGACCAACCTCTCAGGGTAAGATTAAAATTTTGTATAATTATAGCAATGAGGTTCTTTAACGCTATCAACTTGCGCACCTTGGTATGCAGAGTGGCCATACTTTGTTTTGTGGGCTAGGTAGGATTGCGATATGATAATGATTTACGCTCGGCGACATGTTGTTGAACTTGGAGCGAAGCTCGTAATTTGAATATCCTTAATCCTAGAAGACCCTGCTGGATACTACCTTGGTTTTGGCCTCCTCGAAGCCAGGACCGCATTTTTGTTAGAATTCTGCAACTGCCAATTTGACTACTTTGGTCGAGAAGGTCAGCAGGTCAGCCTCAGTGATGACAAAGTTGTCTGTATACTTTTTCATGTAGCACTTGGACGTCTGCCTGAGAGGGGCTTTTGTGCATTTTAATATCACCGCCTTAAGATCGTTGAGGGCGACATTAGCTAAGAATGGGGGCATTTTACAATCTTGCAAAGTAGGCCCGTCTAAACCTATAAGAATGGGTGTCTGATTGGCATTATACGATGAGGTCGACTGCCAGAAAATCAAGCGCTGACATTGCCATGTTTTTCATGGTAGGAAAGCCCAGCAGAAACTTCTCATCTGTCTTGGGTTTAGAGCGCATAGCGCAGCAGGTTGGGCCCAGTTGCTTTGCAGAGGCCGCCGTATAGCGCTGTGGAAAATTTGCGCTAGAAGACGTAAATAAAAAAAAATTTATATTTTTTTTCTTTGAACTGCGCTTCGCGCCCTAGTCTTCTGTCGATTAGTGACCCAAATCTCACCATCCACACCCAGTATTCTAGCACTAAAAAAATTACCCATCTTACTGCTAGAGTCTATGCGCTAAGACTAGTTACTAGTTTACCTTGGAAATTGTAGACCTAGAAAAGCCTACTCCCATACCACCACCATTTGACAAAAGGCAGATTTTGTCTGCTGGTTCAACTCAATGTCTAAACATGCCAAGTTGTCCTCATATTGGCTTTAATTCAATTGTAGTAAATGTAATTTTACTTAAGTAAGCTACCCTTTCATGTAGGTCGACCCTATCTGAGCCATTACAGCTCGGCCTTCGCTTTTTTGCTTTTCCCCTACTAACATCTCATTATACGCCCTTACGGGCGCACCTTCATATAGAGAAATATTGTTTTACCATACCCCATTAATAGCACTTAACCTATGCCGATTTTGAGGACTGTACTACACTTTAAGGAACTCATGTAATTTCAACATGCCCAATATACAGGGGCAATTTCGTCCATAGTTCGCAGTCCGTCAAAATCCAATTGAGCCCAAAAGCTCATCCCGGTCATCTTTGACAAGGCTTTTATACATTTGCTTACGCTGTCCCCTTTTCACTTGAGCTAGTCTTTAGCCTTGAAGTACGTTGTTCCCAAGACTCCATACTAAGTCTTTTCAATAAAGGAATACTTAGGCAAAGTCAGGCAAAAACAATGTATGCAGCAAAAAAAAATCTTTTTTGCTTGCTGCAAAAAAAAGATTTTTTTTTTGCTGCGCTCTCTTGGTACTCGCAAAGCTAACCTTTATTCTATTGACTACCAACATGATTTGTTTATGCCTATTAAAGAACCTTTAGATGCTAATTCACGAAAAACTATGCGAGAAACGCGAAATAACTTATATACGGAGCGAGGGCGACCCGTGAAAATACATCGGTTTCTTATTCGTGTTTTGGAACTATTTCTTGGCAACTTAGACGACTTTAAAAAATATTCATAACGTATCTGATTAGGAAGGTTTTGATGTCGAGAAATGGCTTTACATTGCATTCGCTCTAATTCATATCTAGCCACAAGCAATCTACGTGTGTGATCTCGTACAATTTGATTTGACATACGACTAAACCTCTTTTTGTAAAAAGCCACTCCACAAAATGAAAGTCTCATCTTGTGTGTTGGCTGAAGTAACAATAGTTATATCAAACCCTCGGATATGCTCAAAAATCTCGAAATGATTTTGTATTTCCGGAAATAATCGTAACAACGACATTGCCATTGATAATTGAATGGAATTTCTTTGTATTTTGACTGGGTAATCGTAGAAAGATATTATCGTAACAAGTTTTTCCAAGAAATTATACATGGTATGACCCCGTAGAGTGCTTCGTGCCAGGTAAGTGACATATTCTGTGTTTTTCTTTGACTTTCGATTTAATACAAACTTATTAAATCGAAACGACCTTCCTGTCGAATTTCTGCTTTGTGTCTGTGTGAACTTTTGACTACAAATAATCTCCATAGCTAATTTTACATTTCTTATTAAATTAGAGGGTGCCTTTGGAACTACTATTATTTTACACAATCTAGGAACTTCCATAATGTTGGCATAATTAAGTTTTAACAACAAATCTTGACGTAATAAATTTTCGTAATGAAAACGGAGTCTATTTGGAGTGAACATAAGTTGGCTGTGTCTTTTTTATTTTGGGTAAAAACGAATATAAACTTCACTATCTGCTTCACAAATAGTGGGCTGTTATGCGTTTTTTTTACGTAACAAAAAAAGGAGCGTAACAGGACATAGTAGCCAGCTCTTCATTTGCTTTGCACTCCAAGAAAGCGAAAAAACATTTTTCGCAGCATTTCTTTTTTAGCCCAGAAGCCTTAGCGTTTTACTTGGGGGTCTTCGACCTCAGCATTATGCGCTTGATTATATTTGTCTTTAAACAAGAAAGCTCAGAAAAGAGATTTATTTTCTTCTCCGTTTACCCACTTACTTCTTTTTTGACGGGCCTGGCAAAGTGCGTGAAAGCAAGAAAAGCGCTATGTAGGACAAGAAATCCTGCTACACAATTTCATCTCTTCTATGGTTAACCTGGAAGATTGCAAACAAAGTGGTCTTGGACCTGAGGCCTTCGGCCTCAACGCATTTTCTTCCCTTCTGCACATCTCTTCAGGCTAAAATCACTTTATTTGCATTGCAAATAAATTGTAAGTTGTGCCCTTTTTTCGTTTTAAAGCCAAGATAAGGGCAAAAAAAGCGATAATAGATATTTCTTTTTTCAGGCTTCTTCCATAAACAGCCCAAAAGGCTATATCTATTGAGGTCAAAGACCATAAATTATCTATAATAATAAATTTTTTATCTACTGTGCGATTTCAGCACTGCCCTGACTGCTTGTGCATTTTCAGGCTGATAAAGACCATAAGTTTACAAAGATTCCTGGTCTTTGCCCACTTTCTCTGCTTCGCTCCGCACTTTTCGGCCCGCTTTTGCCTTGGTTTTTACTTACTAACCAATTAAAACCACTGGACAAACTTAGTTGACAAACATAGTTTATGCGCTGCTAATGCGGCAGCTTTTTGAGCATTTGACAAACTCACACCATCCATTTCAAATAAGATTTGACCCTCTACCACACGAGCAATCCAACCTGTAGAATTTCCTTTTCCTTTTCCCATTCTAACTTCAGTGGGTTTACTGGTAATAGGAATATCTGCGAAAACTCTTACCCATATTTGACCATTTCTTCGAAATTCTCTGCTTATAATACGACGCGCTGCTTCAATTGCTTGATATGAAATACGACCAGCTTTACAACTTTTCATGCCATATTTTCCAAAACAAAGTTGTGTACCGTCTGCTTTGCAACCTTTAAATCTGCCTTTTTGATATTTACGAAATCTTGTACGTTTTGGATATAGCACAACTTGTCCCTTTTTTCGTGTTAAAAATATGAAACCCACACTTTGACACCTAAGATTCCATAAGGAGTAGATGCTTGTGCTTTCGCATAATCAATTTGATCAGAAAATACATGTAAAGATGTTTCACCGTACTTTCTGCATTCAGTTTTAGCTATTTCTGCACCATTTAATCGACCTGAACAACAAATACGGATCCCCTTCACATATTGGCATTTTTCAATTTGTTGAAATGTAGATCTACAAATTTGTCGAAATGATTTTTTTTGTTCTAGTTTCCAAGAGATTTCTTGAGCAATTAGAGAAGCACTTTGATAGACAGAAGCTATTTTGACTGGCCTAATTGAAGTATTAGTCTTTGTTTGATTTGATAAGAAAGATTGTATTTTTTTCCAATAATAATAACGACTGAACGAAGAGTGAACTTTCCTCCATTCAGCATCCCTTAAAATCAAGGGAGCACCGAAATCCAATATAGACCAGGGTTGACAAATCAACTTCCTGCTTTTTATTATGCAATTACTAGGTAATATCATGCCTTGCTCTTGATGGGTTTGAAAACGAAGCCTCAAAAAGCTCTCTTTGCGCAACCAGTAGAGAGCCCTTTGGTGTGAAGACGTTAGTGCCCGGGCAGAGCTCGGGAGCGCCATGCGCAAAATAAAAAGCTCTTCTGCGCTCCGCATCTCTGTCCCTCCGAAATAAATCTTTTCAGATAAGAGCCAAACCAAATAAGTCGTTTGGATGTTTAGAAAAAAGTTAGGTTTATTTTTTCTAGCAAAGCCCACTTCATTTGCTTGGCAAATAAAGCGAGTAGAACCCTGTAAGGCTTCGACATAAGAGTCTTGCCCAGTCTTGGCCGTATAGGTTAAGCTTTTTCTTTTTAAACAAATGCTTTTATTCGAGAGAAGAAAACGCATTTTGTTCTCTAAGCTGTCTCCCTCTCCCTTTGCTTTCCTCATCGTATATCTTTCAGCTACGCCCTGTGCCATCAAATTGGAAACTATGTTAGCAATAGGATGAAATTGAATTTGGTTCTTTAAATAAAAGAAGTATTGCATAAGCAGATAATTCAAGGGAACACGCACAGCTGCAAAAATGGTCTGTGGAAATACCTTGCTAATTTTACAGAAAGGCCCGAAACGAGAAAATGCATAGCTTTTTTCTAACGTTCTTCTGTCATTATTCTCCAAAACGTCTTTCCAACTTAAGCTTGAAAAAGTAGAATGTTTGGAGGCCATCCAACTGCTGACTTGAAGTAATTGATCAATTTCGTGTATTGATGGTAACCGATCATGATATCCATAGCGTTTTTCACGCCAAATCTTGACTTCCTTTTGCTGTATTTCTGTACCGTCATCAATACGCTTAATCAACTTGACAGATTGTATTGCCCCAAGGCCTGTACGTTTTAATTGGCTAAGTCGATCTAAAAAAAATACGTGAATAAATGTCCTTTTAGGAAAATGGTGAGTAATAAAGCTACCAAGACGAAAGCCAAACGTGTTTCCTGTAGGTAGACGTATTGAACTAAAATAATCTATAAAATTTACATCTTGATACAATAATTTTCCATAATAATAATCACTAAACCAACTTGAATCTGAACTACGATTTAGTTTGAGTCTGACTGAAATTGGATTTACTTTTTGCGCCATAGCTTACTATCGTACCTTTTCTTTCGGTTTTACTTTGGTCTTCGAGGGCGAAGCTCTCTTCCCAGAGGAAGAGGGTTTTCGTGTAGAAGCAAACTCTCCAAATTTATGACCAACCATTTCTTCAGTAATCTTTAAACCAACAGAACCTTTTCCGTTATAAATTTGTGCGTAGCAACCAACAAATTGAGGCAAAATACAAGATCTACGTGACCAAATTTTCCACTTGATCTTTTTCTGCTTGAACAAGCAAGCATCTACAAAAGGGCCTTTCCATACAGATCGTGTCATAAACTAATTTTTGCGTTTTCTTACTACTGTTTTAAATCCACCTTTGCTGGGCTTTCCCCAAGGTGATACCGAGGGTCTACCTCCTTTCGTGCGTCCTTCACCTCCTCCATGAGGATGATCAACTGGATTCATAGCAACACCCCGAACAATAGGACGTCTGCCTAACCATCGGCTTTGCCCTGCTTTGTGAAGCTTCTGTTTACCATGACGAAGATTAGACACTATACCGATGGTAGCTCGGCATCGGGAATCTATGAGTTTGTCAACACCCGAAGGTAACCGCACAATACATTGTGGTGTATTTTCAAATTTCTTAATTATTTGAGCAAAAGTTCCTGCAGCTCGAATCAACTTTGCGCCTTGACCTGGATTCCATTCAATATTATGTATCCATGTACCTATAGGTATATTAGCTAATGATATGCAATTTCCTACCATTTGATAATATGAATCAAGTATGTTTTGATTTTCACCTAAAGCGTAGTCTCCCCGTAGCCAAGGAGCAGCCTGGGTACTTTGCACGGGCTCTTCCACCCTAGGGGACCCTTGGCTTTCATCTGCTGCGTAAACAAAGTGGTCTTGGAACTGAAGGTCTTTATGGGCTATCAAATTATGGGAAGATTGATGGTGGTTGGACGAGGTTGAAGGTTTAGACCAATCACAATTTATCACCGTCTTGCCAGCTTCCAATTGATCACTAGCTAATATATAAGTAAAAGGCGCATAATCTACTTTGCCCGCTTCAACCTTCGGTCTTTCTTTGCTATGTTCGGGTTCAAAAAAGAAAAATATATTGTTTTTTTGATTTTTATGCGCAGCAAAAAAATCGTTTTTCTTTTTAAGCCAAGAAAGCGCTTTGCGTTCGATTTTCTGCGCCCAGAAAATGCTATACGTTTTCCATCTTTGGCTTTCACTTTGAGAGAACGTATTATCTCCTCTGAAGTCTTTGCTTTGCAAAGCAAAGAAAGCGGGCTTTGCCCCAGCTAAAGCTATCCTGGGGAGAGTAAGAAAGCTACCGAAAGGGCCTAAAGTGGCAGCCTTTTTTTTTGCCTTCGGAGAATAAAGGGCAGAGAAGAAAACGTATTTTTTTCTCTGAGCTTTATCAGGCAAGGAAGAAAACGAAAATAAGAGGCCGAAAAAAAAAAGATTTTTTTCTCTTCGACCAAGAAAAGGCCAAGCGTTTTCTTTTCTTTGACTATTTGCTTTGGAAAGTGCAAAGCGCTTTCTAGAGCATAGCACCCCTTCGATCCATCGTACTAAAGCAATCCAAGAAGAACGATTTGGATCATATTCGATTCTTTCTACAATGCCCATAGACGAAGTGCTCCGTTTAAGATCAATTCTTCGATGCAATCGCTTTGATCCACCTCCTCGATGAAAAACGGTAATACGCCCTGATGAATTTCTCCCGGCAGACCTCCTTTTTAAACTAAAAGTCAATTTTTTCAGTGCTTTTCCCTTCCAGCAACTATTTATCATGGTGTATTTGCCTTTTTCTTTTATTTAAAGTATTAATGACATCAAAAAACTGAATGTACCATAGGTACACTTTTTCGACTGCCAGCGCCATCAATTATCGTAGATGATTGATCGCTTTGCGCCTAGCCATAAGATATATCATGTAAGATAATAATGCTATTAATAAATGGGCCCTCGGCTTGTGGTTGGCTTTACGGGCAAGCACAGTAGGACTAAAGTATTTTCTGCCAATCAACTGCATAGGTGCTATGATCTCATATGAAAGCTAAGCACACTAAGTGTGCATTACGTTTGTTTGTGTGGACACTTATGATCTAGGGTTAAGTCCGTTGAAAGCTGGCCCATAAAACAAAAAAAGCAAATTGAAACATGGCACGAGTCCCATAAATATTGATTTTTCGATTTGCGCATATCATGCAATACAACATCGTAGATTTAATAGCCCTTCAGCCTCAATTTAATTATACATAGTGCTTAAAAGAGCAGACACTTTGTGATTTTGTATTTCTATAAATGAGAAATAAGGACTGACTTTAAATAATTTTACTAAGGTCAACCTTATCCAAACAAATTTTATAACTTATAATAAGATGGAATCTTAGATTGAACTCCAAGTAGATCATAGAGTTTTAAGCAATTTATTTTTTGTGTAATTTAGGCGTCTTCGTTTCTATGATCAGCCCTTTCTTCTTATGTATTCTTATTTTAGATTGTTTTTCAGACTTTTTATCAATATGAGGTAATTGTAAGACTGTATATAAGATCTGTTTCTTAAGCAATCCAATCTTGCATATGTCAAGCAGATGCCCTGGCCTTTAATCCTCAGAAGATTTAATAAGGATGCATGTTTTGGCAGTCGTTCTACAATTAGTACTTTTCTTATGCTATTACATAATAATGGCATAATCTTGATGGTTTTATGGGCTGCGGGCGCTTTCATCGTTCCACCCTGCCCCATTATCATTATTTACTATGCTAAGGGTAAAGTAGGGGAGAAAATGTAAATATATATTCCTTTTCTGCGCCCCGCGACCTTTGCGGGCTTCTTTTCTCTACAAACCAAAAAGGCGCAAAGCAAGAAAGCGCCAATAAAATCTTTTTTGGCTCTGCCTTCAGAAGAGAGCTGCGCCCTTTGCTCGCAAAGCGAACAAAGTGCGTAGTTCCGGAGAGGAAAAAAAGCCTTAAAGTCGTAAATTGCGCGCATCCTTGTAGCAATTTACTATGTATATACCTTTCCGCAAGCTACGTCGATGAATTACCATAGATGATTTATCGACGTTCTGAGTTTTGCAGAAAAGCTATTTTTTGGCTTGATAAAGATTGGGATCTGTGTAAAGTCCTATCTATCTACCTCTCCAAAAACAATATCTTGAGTACCAATGATGGTGACAACATCTGCTAGCATATGATGTTTAGACATAAAATCGAGTCCTTGTAAATGAGCAAAACCAGGTGCTCTTATTTTACGACGATAAGGACGATTGGTTCCATTACTGACTAAAAACACACCAAATTCTCCTTTAGGTGCTTCTACTGCGGTATAGGTAGAAGAAGCTGGTATAGAAAAACCTTCTGTATAAAGTTTAAAATGGTGAATTAAAGATTCCATGGATTGTTTCATTTGGGATCGTGACGGAGGACATAGCTTACGATCATCGGCTTTAATCATGCCACTAGGCATTTGATTAAGACATTGCATAATGATTTGAATACTTTGTCGCATCTCTTCGATACGAATACAATAACGATCATAACAATCTCCTCTGGTACCTATGGGTACATCAAAAACCAATTGCTTATAAACATCGTAAGGTGCTGATTTTCGCAAATCCCAACATACTCCTGAGCCTCTTAGCATTACACCACTAAATCCCCAATCCAAAGCTTGCTGTGCAGTGACAGTACCAATATCTACTAATCGTTGTTTCCAGATACGATTGTTAGTTAACATTTCTTCTATTTCGTCAATACGAGAAGCAAATTGTTGTGTAAATAGAAAAATATCTTCACTTAAGCCTAAAGGCATATCTTGTGCCACTCCGCCTGGTCGTATGTAACTAGCATGCATCCTGGCTCCCGAAACTCTTTCATAAAATTCTAAAAGTTTTTCTCGCTCTTCAAAAGCCCACAAAAATGGAGTTAATGCTCCTACATCCATAGCATGAGTAGTTAAAGCAAGTAAATGATTTAAAATTCGAGTTATTTCACAGAATAACACTCGTATATACTGAGCTCGTAGTGGTACTTCACAATTACAAAGTCTCTCTACAGCTAAAGAATAAGCATGTTCTTGGGCCATCATAGAAACATAAATAGAGTCAAAAATTCATTAATGCCAGCTATGCTGTACACATTTACTTACATTACATACAAAAGTGCTCTCCGAACCGTGCGAGATGGTCACCCATCACACGGCTCTCCAACTTGAGTTACCTCAGGTTTTCAATCCCCAGGCCAAGAGCGCAGCGTCATAATGGTTGAGTTTTTGCCCTTAGAAGTACTTCCATATAAGAGCTTCTAGATGACAAAGGTTTGGTTTGAAGAAAGTGCTTGCCTAGTTTATGCGCCAGCAAACAAATAGGCGACAAACCCAATATTCAATGACTTCCTTCCTTTCCTGGAAATCGTGCATTCTGGCTTCATCTTCGAAGGGTATAGAGTAAAAAAAAATCAAATTTTTTCCCCTCCCTTTTTTGACCAGCCTTCTCCGCACTGCTCAAGTGTGCGACGTCAGTCCGCCAATTTAGGCCCCTTCCCTTCTGCTGTAAAGCAGCACTCTCTCTCTCTGTTTACATGGTTCTCAAAGCAAAGGGTAGGCAGGTACTACGAGCCCTCTGTCCTACGCATCTATCTAGAAGGATGTGTGGTTCACTGGTTTCACTAAATGCTCCTATCTCTCTACAAGATTGTGTGAGTGTGTAGTTATGCTCTAGATGTTTTGCTATATTCATATTGAATCCTAGTTTCCGTTTTTAACCTTGGTGCACTTGCTTTAAATCTTCAACACACAAGGAAAGACGTTGTGGGGGGAGGCTAAACCCAGAAAATGACAAACCAGAAAAAAAAATATTTTGGGGATATTCTTTTTTCGCTTTGCGCCTTTTCCTTTTTCTTGCTCTATTTTTTCCTCCCTATGAACAAAGGCCAAAGAAATAAGAAGCAAGCTTTTTTTCTTCCTAGCCTAGCACGTCCGGCTGATCATTCCGCTGGCATCTTTCATTTACGATATTCTTTGTTTAACTGACACTCAGGAATGTAGTTGGAAATACACCAAGGGTTGGCTCTAGTTATCTTCTTTTACGACATGCTGTTGTTGTCGTCATATTCTATATGTCGATTAGTCGTATCTGCTTTGCCGCGGGTCTCTGCAGCACCTCCTTTTCGGAGGAGTTCATTTGGTGACTTCACAGTCGCCCTCTAAACGATCAAAATAAGGTAAAGCTTGAAGGTACGTTTTATACTCAATTAATTTTTCTGTGCCTCTAGTCGGGTAGGCGTCGGTCTTTTGGCCAAAAACCCCCCTAAGAACCATACGTGCAAGTCTCCCCGCATACGGCTCACGCCATTTATTATAGGTGGCCCAACATTCGGAAAGAGGACTGAGGCCTGCAAAAAAAATATATATATATGCTGCGCCCTGCGGCCCCTTTGGTAGCTCAGAAATGCGCATGCATCATTTTGAGACTGCTTGTTTCTTTTAGTTTATGCAATTCTATGAAGTGCAGACAGCACTGTCTATCATACTGTCAACCAGCGGCCTTGGCCCTATGGCCCTACAGTCCAACCACAGTGGGGTCAGGCTACCTATTATCATTTCCTCTTCTAGCTCTTATTCGAACCTTTCCATTTCCGTTAAATGACCTGGCCTCCCTGACTTGACCTTCCAGTTATGCTCCTGCAGCTCTACCGGTTCCCCTCGGTTTCCTTGTTGCTGGAATTTTCCTGTATGCTTTCGACGCAAGCCTTACTCCGGCCTGTGTCTTCGCTAGATAGTATTTGCCAGTAGTGCCATCCTACCCGACCTGATATTTTGGCTTGTCCTTTACGGTTAGCCTACCCATTTCAAGAACAAATTAAAGTTGAAATGAGACCTCAGGCCGGTTACACGTTCCGCTATGCCGAGATGCGAAGAAGGCTGATCGTGATAATCACCCCGGAGGAATACGCGTGCATCCTTGACGAGCACTCCAAGACCCGCCGACGCGTTCTCGTTTCTGAGAAACCCCAGTAGTTGGCTTCTGAGTCAACCACAGTAGAGGACTGAAGTCCCCTTATTCATCTCTGTTGAGACCTCCAGTGTGGATAACGAGGCCACCTTCACAACCTTCCTCCTTCTTTCCCCTAGGCAATTTGCCTCACTTGAGTTGCCCGACAAACTGCCTTTTGCCCGGTGCTTATGACGCGAAAGTTGCCTCCACACGCCACCCGTGCCAGGGAACAAGCAGGACATAGCTAGCGGCATAGGATACGCCGACTCGGCGTCAGCGGCTTCGTGTCGCACTGAAGTAATCCGATATGCGGTTCTGCACGTTCTACAACTTCCCCATTCATTTCTAATACTAATCGTAAAACACCATGAGCAGCAGGATGTTGAGGTCCAAAATTTAAAGTAAAATTCTTGATTTGTTTGGTTCTAGCCATATCTAATCATTTTTTCTTTCCACAGAGCCTACGACCGGACTTGAACCGGAGACCTTTCCCTTACCATGGGAATGCTCTACCATCTGAGCTACGCGGGCCAATATATAACTACTGTTTTTGTTACTAAGAAAAAACACCGTAATTCAAGTCAAGAGCTGGCTCAACACTACAATGTTTCTTTTTTTTGGCCTGGCTGCTCTGCAGCCTTAAGGCTAGACCAAAAACTTGCTTTGCAAGGCAGAGCGCAAAAATAAGAAATATAGGGCACAGCTGCCTGCGGCCCTTAGGGCGCTGACTTTCTGCCTATCAAAGCATAGAGCGCAGCCAAATATATATATTTTTTTTTAGCCAAAACTCTATTTTGCCAGCATTTAGAGAATGCATAGTGTTTTCTATCTCCGGCTTCAGCACGTTTTTTTTTCTTCCAGCACATTATTTAGCTTGATCTTTAGATTGGCTTTCCTGAAGCCAAGTTGTTCAGGTGCAAAGCATAACGAAATATCCCGCAGATGTTATCATCATTCATCCAAACACTTATGCTGTTTTTCTCATAGCAGATTATTCGTTTATTTGGAGACGATCGGATTTGAACCGACAGCTTCATGCTTGCAAAACATGCGCTCTACCAATTGAACTACGTCCCCTATGGAGGAATTTGAACCCATGATAAAATATTGTTATATTTTTTAAGATAAATAGGCCCCCTCAAGCTTCCCTCTAAACCATACATGCAAATTTCCCCGCATACGGCTCAAGCAATCTGTTTGACATGTCAACCCGCAGAAGTCATGTTTGACTTATTGGCTACTAAAACATGTTCCACGTCTCACACTATTGTGGCAAGTTAAGTGTAAGGATCAAACTTGCAATCTGCCAACACTTTTATAAGCCTATGCTTTCCTGGTTTGCCAGGATAAAAATGAAGTTCTCATAATTGTCCCAAAAGACTGCTATATTAAATAGCACAAGGGCGTAGCAAATAAGGCGCAGCAAAAAAAAAATATATATATATTTTTTCCAAATATTTTGAAAAAAAACTCGATTTAATTATATATAACTGCTTTTTTTCGCAGCAAATATTTTTTTCTATCTCATTTAAGCTTTTTCGTCGAAGGTTGAGGCTTTAGGTTTCTTCTTAGCCCCCCCCCCTTTCTTCGGCCTAATTTTCACCATTACTCCAGCATCTCTAAAGCACAAATTGGAGTTTTATTTAACAGAAATTCGTGAAAAATCTTTTCAAAGCACTTCACTATATCAACATTAAACCATCATAATGATCATCACTATTCCAATAGATGACATAGCCTTGCTATGGGTGCGATGATGGATGGCGATTAAAACTACACCTTGCGACAAAATAGACTGCCATAAGATATATGGCTCGAACTGTACAGTTAATAATAGTGGAAATCTTTTTATCAATGGTGCCGGGCCATACGCGTTTTATAGGACTCTAGTCTTTTTGAGCCTAACGAGGAACAAAAAGCGGTAATATATATATTTTTTGATTTCATAAAATCCATCTCAACTCGCTAATAACTTTCTTCCCCGAGGTTTGAAAAAAAAAGTTCATAATTACACGGCGTACAGTCAAAGCCCTGGCTGAGAAGCCGCCGATTTACTTAGGCTTTTTTATTGCAGTATTCGTATTATTAGCATTTATAGCCATCACTATATCCTCTTGATAACTTTAGACAGTGACAATAATATGTTCCCAATTTGTATGATGTCAAGTCATTGTTTCTATCCTTTTTCTTTGAAATCTAAAAAAGAATATAATACAAGTCACCTATGTTCAAGTCTGCCGAAAATCGACCCTATCTCATCAATTATATTACAGAAGGGCTTTCGCTTTTTGAGCAGTCCTCTACCCGCATTGTGTCATTTTGCATTTAGAGCCTCTCGAAAGGAGCGATATGGGTTTACCAAGTTTTGTGCAATGTACCATTTCTCTCAACAAAAAAAACCTAAAAAAAGCCTGATGGAAATGGTGGTATCAAAATCAAAGAAAGATATAACCTTTTCCACCGCTGGCTTCCTGCTTAGGATGCCAATTATTTAAATCCTTAACCTATGATATTCCATCTAGAAGATCTTTCGGTTTTGCTTGAGATTGTTCTTGACGAGGCCTCTGTATTAGTTCGTTTGCATTGTTCATTTATTGGGGGGAAATGTGTAGTAGAAAAATTTGTTTTTTCAATCTTTTTACCCTAACATTAGCTTAGTACAAAATCCCAAGCATCATTACATTATCCTTCAAGCTTCACACCTCACACCTTAGGATTACTCTCAACGCGTGTCTAGGTGGGGTAGGACGGAGTTTCTGTTTTGTAGAATTGAACTACATTACATCGCACAGCTTCTTGTCGCATAAATTTAGCAAAGCAATGCTTTCAACCACTCAACCATACCTCCTTTTCGATGAAGAAAAAAATTTGAACTGATAAAGGAGTTAGCAGTTTATAAAAAGAGATATCTTTTTATAAACTGATTTTATAATAATTTATTCTTGGATTTGAATTTAACCGGGAAAAACGGGATTTGAACCCGCGACTTCTGGCGTGACAGACCAGCACTCTAACCAACTAAGCTATTTTCCCGAACATAATAAATCATCGTAGATAATTTATCAGGATCTTTTCATTATACCGGCTACGTCAGTATAAATCCGAAAGTCAAAACTATCTCTTCCAGCCTCATTCAACTTTCAGAGGGAAGAAAGTGACCTGAAGCCACAAGGCTAATGTGGCTAGCGACCCCGCGCAACAGGGGCGCGCGGCTCTCTTTGCACCGGAAGGCACTTGGCAATAAAAGGGTTAGTCAACCCGTGGCCTTGCATGCTTTGGGACCATTACTGCGTAATGACCTCAAAGCATGCAAGTCTAGATCGTTTTTAAGGCAAAGCCTTTCAGCCTCTACTTACTATGTCAATAGAACCTCGCTCCTTGCGTGGAACTAGGGCACCTTTTGATTTCAAAAACGTCCACAGGGCGCAGCATATATATATGCTGCGCCCTCACGACCATCTTAGGGTTCTGTACCATAAACTAAGAAAACGCCATGCATTTTTTGCTTTATTTTGCCTAAGAAAATGCAAAGCAAAAAAAGCGATAATATATATTACCGCTTTTTCTGCTTTGCATTTGCCACTTTTTTATGCCTTCTCCAACTGTTCTTTTTCTTTGAGAGTATTTAGCTCTCATTTATTTACCATGTGAATTGAGCGGGTTTGCTTTTTTTTTTTAAGTCCCCCCCTCTTTCTCAATATCATCATAGTTTTACCACTATTAATCAAATTAGTAAATTTATTCATATGCTAAATTTAATTTATAATTGCAGATAGTGGAAACCTTTGGGTAATAACGGACTTGAACCGCTGACTCTCTCGGTGTAAACGAGGCACTCTACCAACTGAGCTAATTACCCTAATGTGCCAAATCATCGACTATCAAAGAGCACATCATGAGTGGTTTGAGGGTGTTTGCTTTTTTCTGATTGCCTGACGCTTCATTTTATTGCGCATTACTTAGATTCATCTTTCATCTTTGAGTTGCTATGCTACCAAAGTGCTTCCTTTGGCCTCTTGCTTAGAGCAGAGTAAATAAAGGGGGCCGAACCCAAAAATAAAAGCAGAAAGCTTGAAGATAAAAACCATGGCAAAAAAAATATTGATTTTTTAAAATGACTGAAAAAATAAAAAAAAATATCTATTACCACTTTTCTTTTGCTATCTAGCATGAAGCGTCGACGGAAGGTATACTGTGTTTGTCTACTAATCTTCTTATTGATCGTATATAATTGGGTATACTATGTAATTGATATATAATGCCTTTTTTTTTTTTAAGAAGAGCGCGGGGGAAGCAAAGCATATTATTTAGAAGCTTTTTGGCGGGAGGATAAAGTAGCCCTAGAAAGCCACTTTCGCCTTTCATTCGCTGTGCGAACAAAGTTGGCCTCCCAGCCACTTTTTTCTCCAAGAGAGCTTCCCCCACCGCAAAAAGATCTATTATTTTTGAGCATTTACTGTGTGGGGACGGAGAGTAATTGTTTTGCAAAGCGCTTTCATCTCTTCCACCCTTAGACAAGATGAAACTACCAAGCAAGGCAAAGGAAATCAAACGCACAGAAACAGAAAAATTTGGCAGCGCCCTGCTCGATTTGCTTAACAGGACCTCACGTCCCAGCATGCTTTCAGTTAAAGTTATCAGAGAGCCTTTCTATCATTCCTGCCCCCCAGGCTCTCTAGCTGCAGGCTGCATTTTGTTAACGTAGCCAATAAAGGCAGAGATCAATCAAGTCGATGAATGACTGATCATGCCTACTTATCGGGGTTTATCTTATTTTGTTTACACAGCAATGGAAGGAATGCTACGAGCTTGCAACGCGATAAAAGCAAAAAAAAGATTTTTTCTTGCTTTACGTCTTTTGGCTCATAGTTCTTCGAGTTACTCCCAATCTAAAGCGCCCTTTTTCCATTCATATATAAATCCAATCGTCAAAATCAATAAAAAGACTATCATAGACCAAAATCCAAACAAACCAATCTTGTTAAGAGAAACTGCCCAAGGAAATAAAAAGGTGACTTCCAAATCAAATATAATAAATAGAATAGAAACAAGATAAAATCGTATATCAAAACGGCTTCTGGCATCGTCAAGGGGATCAAAACCACATTCGTAAGCTGACAATTTCTCTGGATAAGCCAAACTGGAAGAAGAAGCAAATAAAAAAGAAACACCAATTAAGATCAAGGAAAGTAGCAAACTTATTACTAAATAGACACAAATAGGTGCAAATTCCATAAACCAAGAACCGCTTTTTTCTTAGGAGAATAGTTCTAATGGTAGAACAATGGTCTCCAAAACCACAGGTTAAGGGTTCGAATCCCTTTTCTCCTGATTGCACCAGATTTTGGTGGAGATAGCGATCAATCATCGAACGTGATTGATTAACTTTAAAAGTTGTTGCGAAGGGATACACTTGATTTGCTGGAGCCATCAAATATATATTTTTTTCTTTCGAAAACTAAATGGGTTGCTAAGGAACTCTACGTAAATCTTTGGCAAAAGGGCCACACGTTTACTGTCAATTTGCTTGCACATGCATAATCTGCGGCCTTTAATGGCGAGAAAGTTTATAGAAAAGACTGATGCATCACTTCGTGATATAATTTTAATAAAATACTAATTAGGCGATACATAGTCAATCTGATCTGTTCTTTCTCCAGATTAAAGAGGCCACCCAATAAATAAATTATACTGTTTTCTGATACAAAATTTTGCCGGCACTATAATGCTGTTACTTGATACCTGATAATATCTAATAGTAGATGATTAAAATACTCGTCCCTGTTTTCTGTTTTTTTGAAGTTTAGTCTTGCCCCTTGGTAACTTTGGGAGAACTCAAGAGAAAAAGGGTTTTTCTTCTTTGTAAAAAAGGATGAATAAAAACAAAGTGGAGGGGAGGGGATGGAGGGGAGAAGAGCTCTGCCGGTATGGCGAAGCCTTACTAAGGGCGTAGCCAGGGGGCCAAAGAAAAAGATTTGACTGTGCCCTGACCCTTTTGGCCCTCCACCCGAAAGCACAAAAAGAAAACCTGCAGCCTAGAAAAAAATATATTGGAGAAAGAAATATATTTTAGAAAAAAAATTGATTTTTTAGTTTAATCTCTTTGAACTGAATGAGTTGCTAAGAAGCCCTGTGTAAATTTTTGACAAAAGGTAGCCAGTTGATTGTTAATCTGCTCAGTGATGTTCTTTTGTTGTACAATAGCAGAAAGTATACTTGGGTCCATAGACTTCAGAAGCTCATGTTCATATTGATCAATGCTCGAAATAGGAATTTGATCTAAATAACCTTTGACAGCTGCATAAATAACCACGATTTGTTTTTCAATAGGAATTGGGCTATATTGTGGTTGTTTGAGAACCTCCGTTAGCCTGGCCCCACGATTTAATAAATACTGAGTAGCAGCATCAAGGTCTGAACCAAATTGAGCAAAAGCGGCTACTTCACGATATTGCGCCAATTCTAATTTTAAGCTACCACATACCTGTTTCATAGCTTTCAACTGAGCCGCAGAACCTCGAAAGTAGGATTCGCGCCCATCTCTAACCGCTAGCACAGGATAAAAAACCCGGCTCCCTCTTAAAGAACCGCGCACGATAGTCACCTATCACACGGCTCCCTTCTCCTGAAACCTGCCACTTTTAGACAACGTTCAAATCAATATCGGTCATCAATACCTTGCCCGCGTATAGTTCGTCACAATGTCGAGCACACAGAGGAATTTGCTTTCCATTGAGTGCCAATTAGATAGCCTTCATTTTCTGTAATATTTTCACCTTTCTGACAGATTGCACCTTGTGCTTCCTGGCTGTTTAAGCCTTTTTTAGTTGCCAGACATGGTGCTCTATATCATTTTATTTGCACCCCTTAACTGCGCACGCGACGATCTGCGAGAGTACCTTACTTCGGCTTAACCTTATAAAGAGCCTATTTATGACTAACTTATCAGGGGTCCGTCCTTAATAAGTCCTTTGAAAATAGACTTATTTCCTCCAGACCAGACTAAGAAACACTGCCAATCTTGCGCCCTTCTTTGTCATAACTTTTTGCTGAACTTCTAGATGATCTGCTGTGAGCTGGATTTGTGCTTCTCGGCTAGCATATATATAGCTGACTACTTTAGATGGTAGTTGACAATTGACTCCACCTTACTAAGGTTTTCACAGCATAAATAATAATTTAATATTCGTATAGTCACACTGCGATACCAAGCCACACCACAACCCAATTATCTTCTTGGCTTGTCATGATTTGATGTTGGTTGCCCCTTTTCATCAAAGAAAGCTTTATTTTGGAGTTTATCGTATATGAGGGTTATTAAGGCAGCTTCTACTTGCACCCGGCCACCCGTCTGTCCAGCAAAGCTACCCAGGGCCTCGCTCTTCTATTTTTTTAATGGTTTTAGTGACTACTACTCTCCCTCAGTCTACGGCCGTCCAGAAGGCTTCTAGTATTTTAAAGAATATTTGTACTTCTTCCTTTGAAAACATTTTTTGTCCTAGGGCTGACCTTATGAATATCCGAAGTGTTTTTCGGGTCTCTTCTTGCCATTGAAAGCTTTCTTCTTTTAACATAGCCAAAATATGTTATGTTGCCATTTTGATAGTCTGTCCTTTGGCTTTGTCCTTACCCAACTCTCGACGTCATTTCTCATATGCCAAGGTCCAGCACTTCGGAACTGCGCGACGGCACTTCCTCAGCACTCTTCTAGCCTTTACTCAGGTCTCATAGCGTGAGCCCTCTCTTTAAAGGCCGCCCTCATGTAGGCAGAGCTTACCACAGGCATATACTTTAGATCAGGCACCCATAAAAAAAAACCAGGAACGAACGGAATTGTGTCGGACACTGCGTGACTGAGTTGGTTTTCTCTTACGTTTATTTGCGGCTTTAGGTCCTCCGACCATCTAAATTATGTCACTCTCTCCAGTATTTTGAGCATGGTGGCCTTGCTCCTCAAGACGCCAATCAGAAAATTGTCTGCATATCTAATATACTTTACCCCGACGAACTCAGGATTTTTATAGTCTTGGTGGCTGATTTGCAGCTCCCTTGCCGTGCGCACTCAATGCCGCTTTTCGCACCTTAGCTGCTCTATATTTTTCTTTATCTTGCCATCATTTTCCTATCTAGGTAATTTAGCTCTCGATATTCAGGGTTAATGTGGCCCGGATTTCGTGTTCCACTCTTTCTTAATCTGATCTACTTCATCGTCTGGTTGGTGGAGGTAGATATCACACAAAAGAGATGACAGTACGCTTTTTCCTTGAGGTATTATCTTATCTTCATATATAGATCTTCCTACGCTTATTATGCCCACGTATCTGTGTTAACATATCCAAAAAACGTTAATCTTGTATATTTTCTGAAATAATGCCTTTGAGCCTTTTTCGATTCAAGGTTTCGTAGCACTTTTGAATGTCGAACTCAATAAAGCAAGACGTTTTCTTCTACCCATACTTTATGGTTTCGAGTGCCGTATGGCAGGACTTGCTCAATCTAAACTTATGCGAGTCCTTTGAAAATGTTGGTTTGTATATTATTTTTATAGGACTGCTCTGATGGCTTTTTATATTACTTGGTGGTCCTTGAGGCCGATCGTCGCAAGCAGTCTCGTCTCCTTGGGTTTTCCTGGGTTTGGGATGTTGACTTGTCTTGCGGGTTTGAATGGATATTTTCTCGTGCGCAGTCGTTTTGCAGTGTGCTCAAACCATCTTCGGTTGATGCCCAGAAAAAAAGGGTTTCCCTCCCCCCCCCCCCCCCCCCAGGAAGGTCTTCCGTTCGTCATCTCCTCTTGGGGTCATGTTTCTGAGTTTGGATTTGATATGTTCGTACGCTGTTATGAGCGCATGTGGGTCAGCTATTATGTTGGTGATCTTTTGAGATTTTCTGTCGGCATTAGGTTTCATTTTCCGAATCCAATTGGCCGCAGTCTTAACTCGGACAGGAGAAGCAGGACTTTTCTGATTTTCAGTTCTATCCATCGCCGAACCAACGAAGTTTCCTTCGTAAGTTCTTGTGGTGGTTCTACTAGGACCGTATAAATCGCAGCCTTTCCCCATAGACAGGCTGCGATTTCCATTGAAAGTTCCCTCTAGGTATTTAACGATTTGTAGGGCCTTGGTTGACCTGTTCGTTGCCGTGGAGTTTGTGTCTTTTCCGATGCAGGGTTCCCCTTTTCCTTCCTGTGTAGTAGAAGTACTCATGCTGCAGACGGCACATATCCCAAATTCACGCAGGTGTAATCCTGGGTGTCTTCCCTCTGAGAGTGGGGCGACCATCATCAAGGTTCGTTCTCCTAAACTTCCGATAGTTAGTTTCTGACTCATCTGCTTTCAACTCAATTCTAATCGGATAAGGCAGATTACGCGCTGAGGGATCCTACGCAGAGCTTTCCAACTCCAGCGATCCCATGTAGATCTCACCCCGCTCACACGACTTACAGATAATCCTACGTTAATAGCAGGTCGAATTCCACGATAAAAGAGTTCTGTTTCCAAAAAGATTTGTCCATCTGTAATGGAAATAACATTAGTAGGAATATAAGCAGACACGTCTCCAGCTTGTGTTTCAATTACAGGTAATGCAGTCAAGCTACCTGCACCAGTCTGGTCTGACATTTTAGCGGCTCTTTCTAATAAACGAGAATGTAAATAGAACACATCTCCTGGGAACGCCTCACGACCTGGTGGTCGACGTAACAATAATGACATTTGACGATATGCCACTGATTGCTTACTTAGGTCATCATAAATAATTAATGCGTGCATTCCATTATCTCGAAAATATTCTCCCATAGCACAACCTGAATATGGTGCCAAGAATTGCAGAGGAGCAGGATCTGAAGCAGTGGCTGCTACAATAATGCAATATTCTAAAGCACCCGCTTCTGAAAGAATCTTAACCAATTGTGCCACGGTTGAACGTTTCTGTCCGATTGCTACATACACACAATACAATTTTTCACTATCTGAGGTGCCCTGCGCGTTGATTTGCTTTTGGTTTAATATGGTATCAATAGCTATAGCAGTCTTTCCAGTTTGTCTGTCTCCTATTATAAGTTCTCGTTGACCACGACCTATAGGAACCAGGCTATCTACTGCTTTCAATCCTGTTTGCATGGGTTCGTGCACAGATTTACGTGCAATAATCCCAGGGGCTTTAACTTCTACACGTCTTCGTTCTGCAGCGCTTAAAGCACCTTTTCCATCAATAGGTACTCCTAACGCATCAACCACACGACCTAGCAAGGCCTTTCCTACAGGAACATCCACAATAGATCCAGTGCGTTTGACAATATCTCCTTCTTTGATGGCGGTATCACTACCAAATATAACAATTCCTACATTCTCATTTTCTAAATTTAAAGCCATTCCTTTCACACCGCTAGCAAATTCAACCATTTCCCCAGCTTGAATCTTGTTTAATCCATAAACACGTGCAATTCCATCTCCAACTGAGACCACTCGACCGATCTCATCTACTTGCAATTTAGTGTAGTAATTGGTAATTTTTTGTTCTAATAATGTAGATAGTTCCGCTCCAGCCAATTTATTTCCAGTCAATTTGTTCGTAAAGTAATCAAACCTTCTACCAATAAATTAAATAATTCCACAATCTGAACCTTCAAATTGTGCCCAATTTATCATCTTCAATGATAAATTGGGACGGGGAGGGGGGAGGGGATTTGACCAAGTTTCTTAGAGCCAATAAAGCAAAGAGGGAAGAAAAGATACGAAAAATAAATACTTTTTTAGGGCGTAGCCAAAATATTTGGGGGGATCGGCACATTTTCTTTATTTTATTTTCCTTACTTTTTCCCTCTTCGTCAAGCCAATAAAGTAGCAAAAGCCTTATTCTCACTCCCATCACCCGAGCGCAGCGTCTTCGCGCAGCGTCTTCACAAAAGGTCAACACTCCTGCTGTTTCGGCTTGAAAAGACTGAGTTTGGTTTGAACAAGCAAAGCAAATTATTTGGCATGCCGTAAAACTGAGCTAAGCATGCAATTACTATACTACGAAATTGCATATTTTCAAGATGGCTGTAAGCAATTTTTGCTTACTTTTTATTTGATTTGTCACTACGCGACATTTGTTCCCAAGGACTAGCAAAATCAAAATAGCGAAATTCTTGAGTCATCTCTATAGGTTCAGAAACCACACGTTTCTCTGAATCATCATAACGTACTTCCACATATCCACTTAAAGGAAAGTCTTTTCGTAATGGATGACCCTCAAAACCGTAATCTGTTAATATACGGCGTAAATCGGGGTGGTTGGAAAAATAAACACCAAACATATCCCACACTTCTCGCTCCCACCAGCTGGCTGATGGAAATATACTAACTATCGAACAAATTGGAGTTATTTCGTCTACACTGCTTTGTACACGAATACGTGAGTTATACTGAATACATAGAGTCGAAAATTCCATCGCAAAGCCGTAGTTTTCCTGTGCACTCTTACGATATAATAAAGTGCTCTCCGAACCGTGCAAGATGGTTACCCATCACACGGCTCTCCAACTCAAGTTTACCTAAGGTTGTTTGCAATCATATGCCTTTAATTGTGTGCTTTTCTATGACAGTTCTGAGGGGGGGGGGTAGGCAAAAAAAGAATAATATATTTTTTTTCCCACCATACATGGAGCACCCGCGGCCTTACATTATAGCCAAAACTAGCACAATGGCTGAGCTGCTGCGCTCTTGTATTACTTTTCGTGGTCATTTTTGCGGGAAAATAAGCTATGCAATTCAAGCGGGCTTTGCCCTCTGCGATTGCCAATTTTCGGCCAGCAGTTCGGTGTCGGGTAGTAGTTGCAGTGCTTAGTTTGAATTTGTCCGCACATGTTTTGGCCAATAAAGTACGTAGTATGTAGCTTAAGCACGTTATACATTAGCGTTTAAGGTTTACCAGATGATAATAGTTGGCAAGGTCATGGCATGGGGAATGAAGACTATGTGCGCTACCGAGTAGCTTTGAGGATACTGAAAGTAAGCAAATGGAGGTTTCAAGTTACCTAATTTATCATCAAATCCTTTCTCTGCCAGACAGTTTATAACTTTTTGCATATTGACAAGTAAGCTAAGCCCACCAGATCAATGGATTTTCTATATTATTAAATTGCTGCCATATTATCGGCAAAAATTGTAGGTCTATTTTGAATTGCGACTAGTAAGATATTCAATAAAATTGATCTTCTTCCTTTTGGCTCGGGTTATTAGGTAGGGTTTTACTTAGGTTAAGCCTAGACTTAAGCCGCACTTTAATAAATCGTGTAAGCAAGTTACGTATTATTTCTGCCAGAGCTCGTAGACCAATTGCTTTAATAGAAAAATCATCTGTAAAACGCACGTAGTTTATTCGCCGAAAATTGATGTCTTACGGGTGGCCCAGACCAAGGTTTCGTACTGTTTCAACTTTGGCTCTATGTGTCACGGTGCGGTCAAGGGAAGCTGAATAAAAAAAAATCAATTTTTTGCTGCGCCCTTCTAGCTTTTTTCGCCCTGAAATGGAATTTGAAGTTGTCCTTTAGTGTTTCTAGTATTTTGATCAAGGTGCTGCATATAGTTTCCTCATAACCACCGTTCTTCAAACCTAGATGAGGTGAAAGCTTTTTATAGGCAGTAATTCACAGATTGATGTCTTTTATGAGCAAAAAAAGGCCTTTTGCCTAAAACTGCTCTCTCTGACAATGTTTCCAAAGGGCACAAAGGCAATCGAAATATGTCAAGGGGGGAAAAAAAAATATATATATTTCTTTTTTTTAGCCGCTTCATTTCATCTGAGCTTCATTTCGATTTCTTCGTGTTGCTTGAATATACAACGTATCCCCTCCCTACCTATTAATAGAGGGTATGTTGATCTAGGCTCCTTTCCTTCTGCCAATGTTAGCGCCTTTCTGGGTCTCTTTCAAATAAGCAAGTACTACAAGCCCTCTGCCCCATTCAAAGATCCAAACGTCCAAATGGTTCACCGGTTCCACTGAATGCTCGTAATTAGATGCTCTTGGGCATCTTTGCGCAGTGCGCTTTAGGTGCTTTAGATACCTTGGGCTTTGATCAAGCGCTGTGCCTTCGCCCTTTGCTTTGATTTTCGTGAGCATAGCGAAAATCGAAATACTTTTTTTTTAGGGATCCTGGTTTCTTTGTTGTCTTGGTACGATTGTTACTAAGCTTCGTCGTACAAAGAAGACGCTGTGATACTCCATTGGAGTCTTGCCAAACGCGCTCGGGCTAATATCCCACCTACACCTCACGTTCACAAATAAAAAAAAAATAAATAAATAAATTTTTTTCTCCGTTCAACTGCGTCTCGAAGACACGGTTGGGTATCGCCCATGGGTTGGCTATTCCCTGTGACTCCCTTTCACGACAGGCTATGTTCTCCATTGGAAGTTCGTCCCGTTGGGTGTCTCTAGCAGTATATCTATTAGATAAGTCGTGCCCGTCTCGTTGCAGACTTCTACAACGTCTCATTTGTTTGGCACAAATGAGCACTTTATTCGGTGACTTTGCGGTCGCCCTCAGTAAATTATAAACTACTTCAAATCTTCGTTTTCGGGAGGGATGATCAACTCCGCAAATATCGATCAAAACTTGAAAACGTGTATTAGTATGATATTTTAGAAACCATAATAATTGAAATAGGTAGTCAGGATTGGTATATAATATATTTTCATGTTTTGATTTTTGAAATTGATGTATCCATTTTGGTAAAGTAGCTATCAGAGATTTGAAAAACGATTGGTTATCCACAAATCGTCTCTTTTTTTCTATAAAGTGGGCGCATTAAAATACGAGTCAAAGGGCGAAGCAAAGTTTAGTATTATGAGGGATAAGTTGTCTAAAAAGGGGGGAGAGGGGAGAGCTTTACTAATCTCGAACACTCACTTTATTGAATCCTTCATGGGCGGAATTTACCCGTCATAACAAGGCCACAGGTTATGCTTTTCAAGCCTTAACCTACAATTTATACTGCAGCCATTTAGAGAGCCATGTCTTCAATGACTTCATTAGCCAAAAAAGAACTCAAAATAAAAAGTATGGGGCCCGAAGTCAGAATTTATGTATAGCTTACATCAAAAGGCCGAAGGTCCTTGTACGGGCTTTCGTCTTTCTTAAATAGAGGAGACCCTTCTTTATTCTATGGAAATTCTTCTATGAATAAAGGCTGGATGTATAAATGAGGGCTGCAAAGATTCGAGATAAGGACCCCCACAGTAATAAATATGCTGTGTGGCCATTTAGTCTTCAGTGCAAATGTAAAAATGTTACAGAGTGCTCTGCTACAAATTGGACCGATTTGAGCTTGTAAACCTAGTAAACTTAAGAAAAGCAGAAAACGTAAAGCATCCAAATCTATATTTTTTTATGGATGCTTTTCCATATAGCCGCAGTAGACTATTTACTTGCCCATGATAGAGCATCTAAAATATACCATAAAAGGAAAAGATCGAAATACATAACCAGCCAAATCCTAAATCGAAGTATAAAAGATATTTTTTGGTAGGAACGAATATACTAATTTATTTATTTTATTTACACGTGGTATTTTATTTACACATAGTATATTGTATTTTAAGATTATGGTATTAAACTTTTTCATAGCATATCTTATGAACCATCGGTTAACTAAAATGAAAATACGATAAAATATACGAAAAACTGAAATGTTACCATAGACTGAAAGAACAATTGCGAGATCCGTGGAATTAGAATAGATTAAAGTCATCGTGTCCTCGAGTAAAGCTCTGACCGACTTGTGTGAAAGTGAGGCCGGAGGCTGCAGGTCCCTTGTAAAAAGATAAAGGTGCTACTGCTGCCTTCGGCCTGGCTTTGTAAGGATACTTGGCCGAAAGAAGTTTTGCTACGCAATGGTACACGGCACGGCACATTTAGTGCCGAAGGCACGATGTTGGGCGATGGAAAAAAGACTGGTCGCCTGAACATCGCCGTCCTTATTAAGCTTCGAAACGCTCCTACGACTTGATTTTGCTATAATTAAGGCTGTCATTACTGTAAAAGTTCCTCCGGCCTTGGTGACTAGGCCAGAAAAACAAAAATGACTCTTTTGATAGCCGCCGTTAAACACCATATGTAATGATAGTCTTTCCAGATATACAGACTTGATGAAGTCAATTACATTTTGCAATGGTAGATCAGCAATTTGCTGAACAACAAACGGTAACACCATTTGGATTGGAAAAACCATTGATAACGCGCTTGCTACAAGCACAAGCAGAACTGAAAAAACTTAATAGCCCAAGCCTACGGTTTGGCCTAGTGTAAGCAATCTTACAACAAAGTGTGTAATTGATATGTTCTAGTATAAGACCGGCTCTCATGCCTACAGCCAGATTTGATTACAAATCAGCCAAATTGAATATTTGAAAGAGAGTCGAAGAAAGCAAATCAATAATAGTAGCCGGCAGCGCACCTCGGTCGTAATATCCGATTTTGTGTGAATTTATTGAGCTAGGCCTACAGCTCTGATAAATTGAGTACAGAGATACTGCGGCACAACCTTCGGCCTTCTATCTTAGCCTGTTTGTTGGATATCTTCTGTAAACTATGGGCAAAGAAACTTTAACGAAGTCTTTCTTACAGGTCCGGAATTTTGGACAGAAACTTCATTAGATCTACAATTATCGACCAACGATAAACTCTTCACAAAAATAGCCGCTGCCTTCGGCCTCCGGCCTGACAAGGCCGAAGGCTACGCCCTCTATAATTTCTTTCCAGTCTTTAGGAGTACAATAAAGGTCTGGGAAGAAAGCAATACGAACACACCACCAATACAATTAATGAGGCCGAAGGCAGATAGGAAGCAAATACAGGAATTTGGTAATAATACGGTTAATAAATTGATAGCTCTTCATTTTACAACATCAAGTAAATTCTTAAAAATGTGGGAAAGCTTGCGAGGACTTAAGTCCTCGCAAACATTAGAATTTTGGATTAATCTAGCTTCTAATTTGCCAAGAATGGGCGTAATAGCAAAATAAAAGAAAAAACCAACTGAAGCAATTTGTCCAATAGTAACATATGGTGCCTCCACAGGTTGACATCCAATCCAGCCTAAAAGTAAGCAATCTGCCAAAAGCAACCAAAACAATTTTTGGTGAATTGGTCGAAAACTTGAACTACGTACGTATGATGTGTTAATAAATGGTAAAGCAAATAATGACACAAAAACTAGTCCTATGGCAGCTACACCCCCTGATTTATTAGATATACTTCGAAGAATTGCATAAACTGGTAAAAAATACCATTCTGGCACTATATGAGCTGGAGTTGACATGGGATTTGCGGGTATGTAGTTGTCAGGATGCCCCAAAACATTGGGTGCATAAAAAACGAAAATAGAAAAAAAAATGGCAAAAGCTACCCAACCTACTAAATCTTTTACGTAGAAATAGGGATAAAAAGCTATTTTATCCACAGAAGAATTGATACCCAATGGATTATTAGAACCATATTGATGCAATGCAGCAAGATGAAGAATAGCAGCGCCAGCTATTATAAAAGGAAGTAAGTAATGAGGGCTAAAAAAACGATTTAAGGTGGCATTGTCTACAGAGAAACCACCCCAAAGCCAAGTTACTATAGTGTCTCCTACTACAGGTATTGCACTAGCTAAGCTTGTAATGACTGTAGCTCCCCAAAAACTCATTTGCCTTAATTTCCCCTATGTCTTTTCTACGTTTTAACTAAAGACTCGTTTTATACTTCATAGATAAATGATGTGAGGCTCGGTTTTTTTCATTTTACCATTTTACTCATTGGAATATAGAGCAGCTATTTAGAGTCTTTTTCCCTGAAATTAGCCCTGATATCAAATTTTTTCTGCAGTACAAAAAAAATTTTTTTTTTACACTTCAAGTCGGATAAAACTATTTGTATAAATAAAAAACCTCAAGCCCACGCGCCCTCCATTATAAGCCAATAGGCTAATGCTCTAAGAGTAAAATAGTCAACAATGTTCTTAGGAACTATCTTGACTTCCCTAGGATAAAAATTTAGTAAAGCCAATTCAAACTAGCTGAGGTTTTGGTCTGAAATTTTAAATATTGGTGGGCCCCCAGCTTCACCATTATTTGTCAAATGAAATGTAGATACTCTCCTTAGGAGATACATATCCCCAGAACAAGAGCTGAAAGTCAACTCAAACAAGGCCGAAGGCCTTGTTTGGTAGACTGCTTTTATTTTCTTTGAGTGTTCACCCCCTTGTTCAACGAAAGCATCACCCACTCAATAAAAACCCTATGAAACCTAGATCTGTTATGGTAGGAGGTTAGAAAGCTTAAGTGAGGCTTATAGAAAACCTAATTTATGGCTTGAATAGACTGTAAGACTTTAATTCAATAATGGCCGGCCTCTATTCATTAGAGTAAAATAGACATGATTTTTCGGAGAAAAGTAGGACTATATATTTACCTAGCCGAAGATCAATAACAGACCAGGCACCCCACGTGTAGTCTCTGAGGAACTCTCTATGCTATTTTTCCCGAGGCCGAGCCTATTTTAGTGTAGCGAGAGCTTTCCTGCGGATTGTCTATGATGACATGCTAAGGATTTTTACTTAAAATTTACACCCACGCAAGACAGCAACGCTAACGCTAGAGAGATGGCCGAAAGTCGTCTACTTTATGTCCTCAATGGGAGAGAAGTACCTTAGTAATAAAGAGTTTCCCGCATTTAGTGGGGTTTTTCTCCCTCCATTAGTAGAAAGAGGGGCCAAATTGACCCCATGGTAATACGTATCCTATAAAAGCTGTTACAATCATTAATAATAAAATGACAACTCCAAGACACCAAACTAATTCCCTGGGACTCGCATAACTTCCATAATACAAACCACGAAAAATATGAAGATAAACCACAATAAAAAACATACTTGCCCCATTAGCATGCATATAACGAAGTAACCAACCTCCTTTCACATCTCTCATGATGTGTTCTACGCTTAAAAAAGCTAAATCCACATGAGGTGTATAATGCATAGCTAAAAAAACGCCTGTAATTATCTGAATGACCAAACAAAGACCAGCCAACGAACCAAAACTCCACCAATAACTTAAATTGCTCGGGGTTGGATAATCTATCAAATGATTGTTAAGTGTAGAAAATATGGGTTGTTTAAGAATCGATAATCGTCTCACCATACGAATGTTTTGTGCTTTCTTTTCTTTGCAGATCATGGAAACTTTGTGTTTTTGTGATCGGTGCAATCTATCATGGGCAGGATTTACCCATCATTACGAGGCCTTAGGTGAAAAAAAAATATATATATTTTTTTTTATTCGTTCTATAACGCTCAAAGCCTGCATTTACGAAGTTAATAAAACGAATAAAAAAAATTTTTTATATTTTTTCAATCAATTTATTTGGTCTTCAAGCTGCTATTTTACTTTTCTAAGATTTCTTTTTCTATAGGATTTTTTCCAAATTCCCCCCCTCCCCCAAAAATATATAGATTTTTTTTTACTTCCTCCAATATTTCTCGGCGCAGCAAAAAATGCGCAAAAAAATGAAAAAAAAGGGGGGCTTCGCCCTCTGCCTTCATGGGCAGAGAGCTGGCGCCCTTGTTATATTTCCTGAGATCTTTATTTGGCATAAGAAGCCGAACAAAAATCTTTTTTGGTTGCACTGTAGTGAAATTGCTCAATAAATTAAGGGAGCCAGTCAAAGGCTACTAGAACACCAGATACAGAGACTACCCGAGCTAATGATAAAGGCAAAAAGACTTTCCAGCCAAGTCTCATTAATTGGTCATAACGATATCGTGGAAATGCTGCACGGACCCATATATATACAAACAGAAAAAAAAGAACCTTAATACTAAACCAGATAGAACCCGGAATTGCCTGGAAAATAGGAATATCTAAGATGGGCAGCCAACCTCCTAAAAAAAGCAATGTACATAGACTGGAAGAGTAAGGGCGCAGCTTCGTAGCCCGCTCGGGCCTGAAAATAGGTATCTACTCCCTTCCCAAAGAACCGTACATGACAGTCGCCCGTCATACGGCTCCGTTCTAAGAATCTTAAGTCTCATTTCCTCTAACCAACGCCACGCCTAGGTCTTCGAACCCCTAAGGCCTTAATGGATGTCTCGGTGCTGATGATCAGTACAGAGTGGGAAAAAATATATATTTATTTTCGGCCTCCTCTCGAAATAACTGTGGTGTTAACGAAAAAATATAAGTGTCGGGCCAACTTGCGTACATAGTGCATTTGCACTAGGGCCTCCTTTCTAACTGCACAACAGTTCAAACCGATCACACTTCATTATCATATGTACACTTGATTTTTTGTATGCCTCCTCGTCTATATTTGCTTTTGTCAGGAACTCCAGTCTAAGCGTCCTAAGCTCTATGCTGGTAGGAAAACTGACAAGGGTCCCACCTTCTCCATTGATTATATGTAAATCCTTGGAGTGCTTGGGGATTATTTTCTGTGTTGAGGATTTATGTTTGTTGGCAAGGGTAAATATAGCAGACCAGCAAATATGGTAGTCGACAATAGTTCAAATTTGATAAAGATTGTCACAATATCTATAGTAGGACAGAAAACCTCTTACGACGCTCGCAAACCAATTGATAATGTCTTTGTTGCTAATGTTCGTCAAGCGGGCCACATAGGTTAAATGGGCCACCTTCTTCTGGCTAATTATACCTTGGTCTTGAGCCTTTAGAGTACCTCCTTTGTAGACGCCAGGATAGGGGCGCGGAAATAGAGATTTTTTTTCTGCCGGTTTTAAAGTTGCTTGCTTTGGACCTGATTTGCTCATAGGACGTCAGTAGCAGTCTATTGTCTGCAATAGTTCTGAGTACGTGAGTGTGCCTCGCGCTCTGTCGTCCCAGTGACTTAGGCTCGCTATGCTTGCCTTTTAAACTGATGTTTACCACCGCCGGTGAGTTTTTTTTCTTAGAACTAAAATGATTATCCCTGTTTGATAGGTTTACATTTATCCCTGAATATCGAGTACCGTTTTCTTTCCTGCCATCCTTGTAGCTGTCATCTGTAATCCGCGCAGGTGTGCCCGCACCCCCTGGATAAGACGAGAAGTTATTTCTCAGAGCAACCCTCCCTGGTTCCAAACCTAGGAGCGCACTTTCCCGTATGAGCATTCAGTATACGTATAGGTTTGGGGAAGAGTTACGAGGTATCTACTTAGGATATCTCCCTAATCTTAGATAGGTCGTCCGATGGGTTTGCAGTTTCTTGCTGTGCTTACACACCAGGCTACCCTTTTCCGAAAGCTTCACGGGGACTACTCAATTTAGATCCGCCCGGAAGGGTTTACTACACAAGGCCCTTAAGAGGACACCGGCTCCTGCAGAAGGCTAAAGCCTAACGAATGTCAGATGCAAAGCTCCGCACCTCATTAAGATCATATTAGCATATTCCCCCGAAAAAGAAAGAGCAAAACCCATTGAAGAATATTCTACATTATAGCCCGCGACTAATTCAGCTTCTGCTTCTGGTAAATCAAAGGGAGCTCGATTAGTTTCTGCTAGACAAGAGATGAAAAACATAATAAATACAGGAAACAAAGGAATGCCAAACCATATTTGCTTTTGCGCTATTACAATCTCACTGAAATTACAAGAACCTACACAGATTAGTACGGTAATAATAATAAGACCAATAGAAACTTCATAAGAAACCATTTGAGCTGCAGATCGTAATGCTCCTAAAAAAGCATATTTAGAATTACTAGACCAACCCGCCGTAATGATCCCATAAACACCTAGGGAAGATATAGCAAATAAATAAAGTATACCTACATTTAAATCCGACAATACCATACCATAATCAAAAGTAGGGGTCGATAATTGATTTCTTCGCCCTCCGAACCATACGTGACAGTTTCCCGTCATATAGCTCTCCGCCACTGATTTATTGAAGTGCGTCAAAAAAAAATATATATATATTTTTTTTTGACGCACTTCACCAAGTTTTTATTAAATGAGGTCATAGCAGCATTTGAGTGTCTGCTATGATCAACCAGTCCCCTTGGAAAAGTTCAAGCATAACCGGCTTTGCCACATTTGTAATGAGGAAAGGGCCACACTCTCTACCATCAAATCATGACTGCCGCCCTTCAGTACTTAGCTTAGTTGGTCTCCCTTCTCACTTACTACAGCGACTCCGTTGACCCTCTCCCTAAAGAGTGGGCCGATCCCGTGATTGCGTCTTCGACTCTTCTTTTCACCCGTGCGTTGAGGTAAGATGTCCGCATAGTCTTATTTTCTCTTATTGAAAATGCTCCCGAAAAAATAAATATATCTTTTTTTCCGTCTTCGGCCTCTGTTATACCTACCAAAAGAACCGATTACGAGACCAAGTCGTTACCCGCTGGCTTGGTAAATGCTGTCGTTCAGCGGCTACGTAATTCGGATTTGTTAGCCTTATCAACCCCAACAATATCTTCCGAGCCGTCCTTAGAGATATGGGTCTCCTGTGACTTGGTTTCCCAGATGCTTTTCTACGCGCATTGCGGCAACGCTACCTCTGGGTGATTTACTCCATTGACGCAGACTGGAGATCAGACACCGGGACATGCCCCATAGCGACGAAAGCACCTTACACGGCGCACGGTATAACAGCCCAAGCAATCAAACTTAACATAAATGTAATTACTGGAGCCATTATAAAAATAAATAAATTAGCACTACTTGGTAAAATGGGTTCTTTTATCATTAATTTAAAACCATCTGCTAAAGGTTGTAACAATCCAAACAATCCCACTACATTAGGACCCTTTCTACGTTGCATGGAAGCCATTACTTTACGTTCAGCTAAAACTAAAAAGGCTACTCCTAGTAAAAGGGGTATTATTATTCCAAGTATTCTTGCTAAAATACCAATGATATACAGTCTCATTTTGTTGGCTTTTTTTTTATCTTGTTCCATGTTAAAAGCTACGAAAAAAAAAAGAAATATATATTTCTTTCTGCTAGCTTTAGAAAAACATGGGTTGTGGACCACAGACTAACAAGGTGAGGCTACCTTACGGGTGATTAGAAGGTAAACCCTTGGAGGTAGCCTAAATAAGTAATGGCCTTCCTCAAAGAAAGTTGTAAAATGTTATAAGAATTTTGAACGTGACACGTTATTGGCTATAGTCAGAAAACAGACACCCACCTGCAGCAAAAAAAAAAATATATATATATATTTTTGGCCGCAGGTTTACGGCGAAAAAAGACTTCTTGCCTTTGAGCTAAGCATCGACAAAACGCTTGCGCAAGAAGAATGCATTGCTTTTTTTTTCGATTAGTGCAATCAGAAAACGGGCTAATAAGCCTTTAAAAAGTTGAATTTAAATCGGGACTGATTTGAGCTTGTAAAACAAATCAGGCCGCGGGGCGCAGCATCTTTTTCTACTAATTTATGAAACAAAAAAAAATATATATATTTGCTGCGTCCTTCGTCTGCAAAGCCAACGAAATGCTATGCACCTTTTCGAGATCCATACATATAAGCATTTTCCTTTATAAAGTAGTTTTATCGTTTAGTACATGTAGCCCACCCACTCTAATATGTATGTACGCTTTACATAATGGCGCTTTTTACGAACAATCTGAACCAAAAGAAACAAAAAAAGGGGGGTGCGCGGGTGAGCCGCGCACCCTCGCATAATAGACGAAGAAGGCCGCAGGTCTATATTTTTTACTCGCTTTCCACAAAAATGAAATATTACTGCTATACCATCAGCATGAGGCCGCCTTTCTAGAACACGACGTAGACACCAGCCTGAGCGGGCCGGCATAAGGCAAGCACGCGCGTGCTGCGCGGCGTTGGTTAACTTTCTTGCTCTTCTTATACAATTTTCACGGTTGCTCTTAAGCAGCTACGGTTTTACTCATTTTATTGCTGTTGGAAGGAAAGCAGACTGCATATTTTAAGGAACAGGCGGGGCGTAGCAAACATATTTTTTTTTTAGCGATAAGATTTTCTTTCCGCCTTGTATGTTTTTTGGATCGACGCCATAATGTCCTGTGCCATAGGTCGACTTTTTTTTAGAGTAATTAGGCTATAACCTTTGAGTCTACCAGAATATTTGCCTTGTGACATGACTGAGTATACTTGTGATATGCATAACAATTTGATTTTGTCTGGCCTGCTTCCAATGCTGCGTAGGCAACGATCATGATTACTATAAGTATAACTGCTTTGATCAAAGTAGCTTTACCAAGATTACCTATGCCACCAACTACATGATCATATCCTACTTTATCATAAATAAAATTTCTTACTTTTTCATTTTAAGAAATTAACCAAAATAAAAGGAATATTGCTATAACATCAAAAATTCTACAAAATGATATTAACCATAATACCTTCCAAAAAGTACTAGGATCCATATTAAAATCTATAAAACTAATCACAAATACCACTATAATTGCATAAAGGCATAATTACATCAAAGCAACGGTGCCGTTCTCCAAAAAGAACCAGACTAAATTGAGTTCTATCTTTAGATAAAGTATGATTAGGTTGGTAAAAAAATGTTTTAGATTTTTTTCTCCTTTTTCTAATTACCTCCCCACCAATAAATAGATACAAATAAAAATAACCAAACTACATCAACAAAATGCCGATACCAAGCAGCTGCTTCAAAGCCAAAGTGATGCGTTTGAGTAAAATGTCCTAGATATTGACGAATAGCACATATTATTAGGAATATGGTACCTATAATGACATGAAAACCATGAAATCCCGTGGCTAGAAAAAAAGTAGAACCATAAATACCATCAGAAATCGTGAAAGGTGCTTCTACATATTCCATTCCTTGAAACCCTGTGAAGACTAGGGCCAGCAAAATGTTAGAGTCAAAAGTTATTTCATAGAGCCGTACGACTTGGTTGCCGTTTACTCATATGATATAGTAAAGTGCTCTCTAAACCGTGCAAGATAGTTACCTATCACACAGCTCACCAACCTGATCTTTTACCATGTCTCCATAGGGCACATAGTCGTTTGTTTTATTTTAAAGTTTTGGGATTAATTTTATCTGGACATAAAGTCAGATTTCCTGTGTCAATCAGGTAGAGTCCATAAATGAAAATCATTTATGTACATTGGTTTAGACTCCTTCCCGTTTTGCCCTTAAACAAATAAGATCGAGTCAAGTGCTTTACTGTTGCCAGCTCTCTCTTAAGTGGGCAGATACTATGAGTCCTCCGTCCTAGATATCCAGATCGTGGCTATCTAGTTCACCGGTACTACCGAGGTACTCTTATATTTACGTGAAAACACATAAGATTTCCAACTAATAGTGCTAGTTCGAACGAAAAAGCAGCCGTGCTTCCAGTGTTTTTGTTTTATATTGGGGTTAAGACCTCCTCTTGCTCTGCCGCAGGCAGGCTACCATTCTGCTGCGGAGGAGGTAGCGCTATGATATTATTAATTAATCAATAACCTGACCGAACACGCTCAAATTAGTATCTTACCCACACCTCACATTCATGAATGACCCATTCGGCTATCTTTTAAAGACACGGTCGGAAAAGTTCTCTAAAGTTAGTCAACCCTGTCCTTTCCTTTTGCAACATGCTATTGTTCCAGTTCGTTTAAATGGTAAGTTGCATCCGTCTCATTGCGAGCATCAGCAATGGTATGATTACAAGAGGTAATCAGAAAGTTTCCTCGGTAATCTGACGGTCGCCTGGTAGCTACTAAAGCGTAAACAGCTTGCTTTTTGGATCCAGCTAATATAGCATGATGAGCCCAAGTTACGGCAGCTCCAGATGAAAGTAAAATAAGGGTATTTAGAAAAGGAATTCCCCAAGGATTTAACACATCAATTCCTTTGGGAGGCCAAATAGCTCCAATCTCTACCGTAGGTGCCAAAGAGGAATGGAAAAAAGCCCAAAAGAAAGCTAAAAAGGACATGACTTCAGACACAATAAACAAAATCATACCATAGCGAAGTCCTAATTGGACCACAAATGTATGATGTCCTTCGTAAGTAGATTCACGTATAACGTCGCGCCACCATACAAACATAGTATATAAGATCATTCCCAAGCCTAAACTAAGGAGTGTTCCACCTTCCGCAAAAGAGTGCATATACATAACACCACCAATGGTGCTTGCCAGAGCTCCTAATGAACCCAAAAGAGGCCATGGACTTGGATCTACTAAATGATAAGGATGCTTTTGAGAGACACTCATAATTGGTTCTGTGTTTGCTTTTTAGTCTAATTTATTAGATACCCAAGAAACATAATCATCCAAAGAAACAGCTTCTACGACGATAGATAGAGGTCAAATTTCCAAGGGGTAACCCTCCTTCCTCTGCCCTCCAAACAGTATGGGAGCCTTTCAGCTCGTACTGCTCACCCTCCTAGATCTTAACCTTGAACCTTACGGTAACCTTCTCCACAATAGTTACAGCTTTCAGTATATCCATGTCCGCCGCGGTTTACAGGTTATCGTTGGCGGTATTGTAATGTTGTTCACACAAAGATATTTGCTTACGCGGTTTCATGCCCACTGGTCATAGTAGGTGACATCTTCCAAGCAAATCTTAGCTCTTATGTCTCTCATCTACCTTTCTTAGATGATGCATCCCTGCTTAATCAGATCTACAGGTAGCACACAATCAAAATAACCCCAAGCAAGTCGACTTAGCGCCCTAGCTCAAGTCTACGATCTTCTGCGAGAACGCTAGTCGCTCAGACTTAAACACCTTTATAGCCGCCTCCAGCCTTCAGCAGGCCCACGTGCAGTTCGAGCTTATTAAGTATAGATCTTTGGCGGGCTTCCTCTGTGGGGCCGAAATCCACGCGAGCAGTTAGAGGAGATAGGCTCAAAGATGGCCTCCAAGATTAGCCGAAGGGCTTTTTTTATAATGCTGCCGCCCCCGTTCCGATCTTGCTTGGCTCGAATATTTCCACTTTACAAGCTAGTATAAAGGATAACTCACTTTTGCTTGGCTTATTGCCTAAATGGGCCTTTGTGGGTTTTTTTTTATTTAGAGTATCCTTTACGGATTTCGATGTCATATTTTCTGGCTCTCTTCAAATAGCCTCGTAACAGACAGCTAGAAACAAAGGATCGCTCAATATTATGGTTAATCTGTAGTATTTGTCGCCTTTGCTTTTGCAGGTCCTTACTCATGCCGCTGTCGAAAGACGAACACAACCTGTCCAGTCTAGCTCGCGCATAAAGTGGCATACAGAATCGTTGAGAGCTCCTGCTGCCTCAGTAAAGGAAAAGTACGATCTTGGACTGGCCCCCTTTGCATGACTCAAATAAGTCCGTAATACTATGAGGCCTCTAAACTCCCTCAGGACACCGTCATGAGGGTAGTTAGCCCCGACTTCCATAGGTCCGAATTTGTTTTTACCTCTTAGTGAGAATTTAGGTCCTTGCGCAGACGTCTAATCTCTCAGACTTGCTCTGTATGGAGTGCCCTGTGGTTTTTCGAGTGCCGCAGAAGCTAATGCCATCAACTGCAGGTTTGACGCTATTGGCCTACTAACCACTCGCTCGCCACTATATCCTGCTTAGGACGTTCGGTCTAGCTTTAGACGGGCTCTGCGTTTCAAGCTCGTTATCCTAACCATATCCTCTGCTTTACTAGGGAGCCCTAATGAGGGCAGGCCCATTGATCCCCAGCTTTTCCCTACTGCTCTAGCCATGATATTGCTGCGATAGCTCTTTGGGTAGCTCGCACCCAGGTTTGCCCTGTTCGAAAAGGTACGACTGAGCCAGAGTAAACTCAGTAGTCGGCCTATGTATTCGGGCGCACGCATAAACGCATGATTAGTTCCACAAATTTCACTGCACTGACCATAGTAAACTCCTTCTCGTTTAATAAAAATAGAAGTCTGATTTAAACGACCAGGTACAACATCACATTTTACACCTAAGGAAGGTACAGCCCAACTATGAAGTACATCAGCAGATGTTATAATCATACGTAGATGAGTTCTTGCTGGTATAACTACTCGATTGTCCACTTCTAATAAACGTAATTGACCTAATTCTAAGTCATCCTCTGGAATCATATAACTATCAAAAGTTAGTGACTGTTCATCAGAACTATTATAGTCTGAATATTCATAAGGTTGGGTCGACGGTCAGTCTTTGTTTTGTCTATCCGCCTCCCACCAAACCGTACTTGCAAGTTTCCTCGCAAACGGCTCTCCACGCCCATTAACACTCAAAGAGTATAATATTTGGTCTCAAGTCTTTCAAAACAAAACCGGCATATACTCCCCATGGTGGATCTTCAGATGGCGTTTTCTATAGACAGAAGTCTGCTTCCTGTTTTATTGAGCCATGATCTTAGTAAAACCTTTCAAGGTAAAACCTTCGGCCTTCTTGATATGTCTTACATAGTGTGCTTCCATATTTTCAGTGGTTTCACAAACAAGACACAGATCATCTAAAAAGGGAAAAGAGAAAAAATATGGGATCTCACTGCATAGTTAACTACGGAGAACGGATCTGATCTAGTTGTCTTTTGTTAAGTGCAAAGTTCAAAAAAAAGAAGGTGCTAGTCAAAATTGTAGGAACGGCTAGGTAAAGTAATGGTTTATTCCTTCCATATAGAAATGCCCATACCTCTGGGCCCAGTTTTCTAGAGAGAGCTTTAGTAGGAATTTTCCATTTTCTGGGTGAAGACGGCCGGAAATCTTAGAATCCATAGGATTCTACGCATTATTTTTTGTTGTCCACAAAAGAGTAGTAATTTATGAGACCTTGAATTATCGCGTTATAGCGCCAAATTCTTTCCTTTGATTTCAGATGAATCTATTTGCTTATTTTGTAGTAACAGGCTTTTTGCATACCTTTCGTTCTTAGCATCTATTAAAACTTTAAAAAACTTACCTTTTTCCGTAGCTGGGTGGGTGATCTTAGTTTTCTCTTTGCTTTATTTCAGTTTCCATTTCTTTGTTGGATACTCCTTTACTTTATCTTTGATCTCAACAACCAAGCTTTTCAGCCCGACCACTCCCATTACCTAATCATCTGCATATCATACATGGTAGATTTTGATGCCTACACAAAAGAGAGTAAAGGCCACAGGTCGCTTTCGCTCTTCTAGCTAGAGGATTTACTTTTTTTATTTTAAATTAGTAGTTCTTCGAACCTTAGCCCTTTTTTTATTTAAGTCGGCAATTTGATATAGTATCTGGGAGTATTCGGTCGGGGGTTTATTTTGAGATCTTGCTAAGCATACGAAGACTGGCCGCCAAGTTCTTAATTTATACGTCGAATTTATGTAGGTAGATTTTGGATAGCAGAGGTGACAAAATTCTGCCTTGCAGGACACCCGTTAGGTTGTGGAGTTCTTGTTTTCTGTTGTTCACAAATTTGGCACAAACTAGTTCCCAGTACAAGTCTAATATCTGTTGGTCTTTCACTTCCCCCATAAAAAGTGATGCCAAATTAGTATAGTCTATATTGTCGGAGTAACCCTCAATATTGCCCTCAATCAGCCAGGTAATACTGGTCTATTTGCAGATAGTTTTTAGTGCCAAATGTGCAGATCTTCCTAGTTTGAACTCATAGCTTTCATCAACCATTTTCGGTTCGAACACAGGCTCAAGGAACATTTTGATCCTTTCTTGTATTATCTTGCCAATGGGGAAAGGTGTTTTAAAAAAACGCATCTTCCCCTTAGCTTTTGGAATTAATTTTCTTCAGGTCGGTTGGAACTGAAAGGATCTGTCCTTCAATAAGACAGATCACGCCCCTAACTGTCAAGAGTAAAATTGTCGACTCCCAAAGTCATGTTCCCATATTTGGATTTGATTTTGTGATATGCAGTTTTGTAGATCTTTAGGTCAAATAAACAACTATAATATTTACACTTCCACCGTAAGTCAATTTTCTGTGACCTTTAAGTTTCTGCCAGAATTCCTCAACGTCCCTTGCGAGCGGCCAAGACTCCGGCAAAATATAAGCGCTGGTCCCCTTTGGTAAAGTGCTTGTTATTGCTGTTACCTACTGGAGGACCTCCGTCCCCGAAGAAGGCAGAGCAAGCCTCTCTGAGGCTCGTTTTTCTTCTTCCGGCAGTTTTACCACTACCGTAGTTGTTTTGTTGTTAACGTTAGGGGATCCCCCATTCCGAAAGGTGACAGGGCCAGGCCTGTTAGATTCAAAGTCGTATGCCACTGGCTGTGGTGCTAATAGATTTACTATTTTAGCGCTGTTATTGGACATTGCAGGCTGAGCATTTATTTTTCGTATATTGTCTACACCAAGAAGAGGAATGTGTACCTCTAGTGACTTAAAGAATGAAACCATAGGCCTCTTAGCTGAGGGAGCCTTCTTAGTGTATGAGTTTGACCTCAACTCCCCATTTCTGGCATGCTCTAGTCTCTTGAGTCTTTCGACGTCAAACGAAAATGCTTTTGTTCTCTCTTTCAGTAAGCCAGAAGCTTTGCAGACCATAAAACTAGTCTAGTGCATTTTGTTGCACTTCTATCACTCTCATGAGAGGGCGCACTCCAATACCATTGATGTCCAATAGCTTTAATAGTAATTGTTGGATCTACTACCTCGTCCATTGAATATAATAGAGCAAAAGATGGTATAGCAATAAACATCAAAATAATACTAGGAAAAATGGTCCAAATAATCTCTATAGTAGTTCCATGAACAATCCTTTCTGGAATTGGATTTCTTTTATAGTGAAAATGCCATAAGGCGCGAACCAACATCCATAATACGAAGATCAAAATAATAATTAAAAAAAAAAAAATATCATGATGTAAGATAGGGGTCAGCGCTTGGTGCCTGCCCTCAGAACCATACGTGACAGTTTTCCGTCATAAAGCTCGCTACCTTGAACCTCAGCCTGGAGGGGAGGCCCCCTTCCAAAATAAAGTATGAAACGTAACGGCGCTACGCGCACCTTGTGGTCTTCCCCAAAACTCAGCACACTATAGGCTATAACCTCTCTGTGGTTAAGCAAATTTGTGAAATTGAAAAAAATAGATTTTTTTTCTCTGGTCTCTTTTAAACCCTTCCAGGCGGGCGCTACGCGCACCTTTGTTCGCAAAGCGAACAAAGTGGGCGTGTATTGAACAAAAACAATAGGTCAGCGGGAAGCTTGCAAAGGGGCAAGCAAAAAAAAATATATATATTTTTTTTTCTCACCGTATTCTACGAACTATTGTCAAATGGGATCACTAAGGCTGTAGGCTGATGGCTTCGTAACACGTAGCTAGGAAGGTAGGATCATTGAGAGCGTAGCAGTCCATTGTATCTTCCATCCTTGCATCTACAGGCTTTCATTCGCTCTTCGACTAAAATACGGACATAGAAAAAAAAAAATAGATCTATTTTTTTCGTTCAGATCTGCGTATGTAGTCTGAGACCTCAGAGAGGATACGAAACAGTCTTAGGCTGATCCCCTTAATAGCTAAAACTATGCATTCTTACTACGGGATCTCTGAATTCTCCCTGAAAAGGAAGTTATTTCCCTAGCTCCCACCATCACGAATTTGTTATCTCCTAAAGGGTTAGATCCTTGCGTGAATGCCTGATTTCTTAGGCTATTCTTGTATAGAGTGCCACGTGGGGACTCAAGTCCCGTGTTCGCAATTGACATCGAGCGCGAGTTTGGCCCTTTCACAGGCTTACTATCCACGCGTATGCCCTAATATTCTGCTTGAGACATACGGTCTAGAATTAGACTAAATTTACGTGTCAAGTTCGTTATCCTGATCTTTCCTTATGCTTTGTCGAAGCGTCCTAGTGAGGGCAGTCTCAATGTTCTTCGAGTTTCACATGATGCTTTCGGGGCAACTTTATTGCTAAAAATGTCCCACCTGTGTAGCTCACATCCTGACGATAGCCAGCTTGAGCAAATGTAGCAAAGTCGGAGCAGAGCTCTGCAACCGTGATGATATATTTAGGCGCACTCAATTATTCCTTGCATCATAGGTGTTGTTGCGTCTTGAAATCCTAATTGCCAAGGTTCTGCAGCGTCACAATAAGCAATTGGAAATAGCCATATGTTTTTCAAAATCATTTGGTATATTCTTGTTTTTTTCAGAACTACTCCAGCCCTTCTAGAGGGCCCCTTGCAAAAGGGCCAGCCAACAAAAAAATATATTTTTTTTTGCCTTCGCATAAGGACGCCCATATAGGCAGACCCACCATAATGATCCCATAAAAACCCATCAAATAGAAAGATCAGAAATAAAACCCACCCTCCAAAACCATAGGTGATAGTTTCGCATCATACGACTTTACATTTCAATTGATAGGACTTGAGTCCTAAGAAAGAGACTTGGCAGGCTCAAAAAGGAAAAAAACCTAAGCTCCCAACGGCTCTTCGAAAAGCGAAGGTATCTTTGTATTTTATAAAGACAAAGGAGTTTGCATTTGGGACGGGGTACTTAGTAGATAAATTAGGTGGTAATTTTTCGTTAGGTGCCTGAGTTCTGCCTATAATATTTGTGGCGTTTCCCTATGGTAATTTGCTTTACATATTAATTTCTAGGTTTTTTCACTTTATCGCGCAAAGATCCCTAGCAGCTTTCAGCTTGTTTTATTTAGCTCCTATTAGATGCTTATCAGCATCATCTAGACGTGGCTGTTCATCGTTCATCAGTACTTTTTTTCTCTTTTATCTGACTAACGGTTGATTACGAGCATTCATTTTTTTCCCCTTTCGGCCTCTTTCAACAGCTGATCTGCGTTTTTAGCTTCATTGATAAGCACCTAATCTGATAATCGAACTTCAACTTTTCCAATTTGAAGTTCTTTTCTTGCAATTTGAATTTATTTACTTTATTTGGATTATCTACGTACCTAGAATATAACCAAGTACCCCTCATCGCAGTAAACATGCCTATCCTACTATCAGCTATCCTAACAGCCTCTATGGATGGGGTTTTCCTCTGCAAAGTGACCTACAGCCTCTCTAGCAACCTTTGTGGCTTGCCTTTTTTTTCTCATACTTTACTTTATTACTTTGCTCACGACCCGCATACTTTTTCGAACTATTCTATGAGGAGTACCTCTATTGGGCGTACTATTAGAATGGCGGCTAGACCTACAAAAGCAATGAGAGAGCACACAATAAAACTGTAGAAATTTCTTAGTAGGCTAGGTGTGAGCGTCAACCTAACAGCTACTTTCCTCTGCAAAGCTAGCGCATGGAAGTAGCCGTCTAAAACTTGTAAAATACCGTCCCAGGTAAGTGCAATGCCTTTACTTTCTGGGGCAGAAAATTTGTGCCTTCTTTTAGTTTCCATTTTGGCATATCTTGAAATAAACCAAGATGCCAGGAAACAAGCAACGTAAAACAAAATTGACTAGAAATCTGTTGTCTGCCGATAAAGCTGAGCCAAAGAGCAGACTTAAGTTAATATCAATAAATGGTGAATACAGCCGCAAGAGCTAAATTATGGTATAACTGCTCATAGATTGCGCATTTATATGATAGATTTATACAATAAGTATTGAAAAATGATAGAGCTGAATAAAGGGTGGGCCTGTTAAATGGAAAATATCTTACCTAATATTTTGAAAACAAAGAAATCTAGAAAATAGTAAATAAATTCTCAAGCACACACTATTAGATAGAATATATCAAAAATAGATTTTATCTTTCGATACTCAGGTCAAGGTCCTGAAAATGAGAGGATATAACCATATTGAAGTCAGAACACTCCTTTTTGAAAATCTCCAATTATTACTAGAGCTTCGTGCTTTTTCGATTTTTACATTAATTTATCTGTCCCGGGTATTTACCAAAGTGTTCCTTTGTCTACGTAAAACATATATTTTGTTGAGAGCGGTGCTTTGACGTAAAGCTAGAAAAGTGTGATGATAAGTAGAGGGACTCATGGTTGAGAGTGCGTTTTTTTTGATTATTTGTGAGACACTAATTTCTCCCAAGAAACATACATAAGATTTATTCATTTTTTTCAATTGATTAGCATTTAAGCTTTTAATGGCTATATCTTGCTCTGGTACGAAACCAGTTGCTTTCTTTGACAAAGCAAACGCCCTTAAGCCTACGGCTCTCTTACTCTTGCCGGTTTTTGCAGTAAATAACAGCTTATTGGGCAATCCAATAAATTGAACAAAGCTAGGTGTATTCATAAGTTTTTATTTGTATTTTATCTGTTCCTATGGCGGGATTTTCTTTGGGAAGCACTATATAAATAAATAAATAATCATAAAGAGAAATCATCGACAACCCTTAATCTGCTTTAAGGAAATCATATCAAATATGATTTCCACCATACTAGGAAGAACTCGAAAAGCATAATCTAATAACTTACGAACCTTCTATTAGGTAATAAATTGAGATAAAATTAGAAAAGAGTTTTGATAATTTTCATACATTTTGGCAGTCTTCTACAAGGTTTGCAGGGAGTTACGACCGAATTTGCCTTATAATATAATTGCCGAATTTTCAAACAATCTACCCAAATTGCAGGCAAATATGGACAAATATCCATAAAATATTTCGCAAACCTGGCAGATCTTCACAAAAGTGACAGATAATTTCGAAAGCTTTGTATGGTTGTTTACATAATTCCATTTAAACAACCTTTAACATATGAAATATTTTCAACTTTGAACCTGAAATTTCACAATAAATGAAGATAATAAGATTATGCTTATTTCTCTATTTATAAATTTGAAAGATGCACCCTCCTGACCTCTAAACGTTAAGGGTACTGAAGGCCCAAAACCTTACCTATTAGGGTTACTTGTTTTTGTAGGGCTTTTATATATATGTTTACCCAGGAAAAGCCAAAATATTATTATTATGAAAATGGGCTATTAGATGGTGGGGTCTAAGTTCCGTCGCAGGGTTGCTTCAGCTGGAATAGTCAAATAAGATCGAAGATACAAGGCGTAAACTGAAGAAAATGCATTTTCCGTCACAGGGTAAGTTTGGCAGCCGGCCCTGTTAACAACTTGTCTCCATATATTTTCTATATAGTGCCGGCTATGTTCTGAAGGTTTAAGATTATATATTTGTCTGTTGCAGTGCACTCATGACTCGGCTCTCTCATACCTTCCTTTGTAGTCTGGCAATTCCTCAAATTCATTTCTTGTTAAAATAAGGACTTCATGTTTAGACTTAAAGATTTCCTGAATAACAGCATTGTTGCCTTTTCCTGGGTTGCTATTTGAATTAATGGTTTGTGGTAGGAGTTCTTAAAACCTTTTTTAACGAATTCTTTTTTCAATATTCCCAAAGAGAGCCTTTGCTCAAAGCTTCTGGTTTTTTTAGGGAAAGAAAACTAAAGAAATCATAGTATAGCACGATGTTAGGTCCACATCTACAATTCAGTATCCTTTTCCTTCCCATCAAATATAACCCACTTCAGTTAGGTACATTTATCCTATTGCTTGTTTAACAATCAAGTTAAACAAATCTTTATAATTAATTAGGAGGTATAATACAAGGGCGCAGCCCGAAATCGGAAAATTCTTTCGACTTCTTCTTTGGAAAGGCTTTTAGTCTAATTAAATATACCACTAAGTTCCTGGGCCTTTGGCCCTTCGACTTCTGGTGTGCTCTGCACAATAAGAGGGTTAAAGGGCTTCAGGAGAGCCTTTGGCTGCCTGAGAAACCTTGACGGGCCTAAGTAAACACATTATATACTATAATGCAGAGGGGCGGCCAAAAGAATATTAAATACGATCATCACATTTCCATCGCCAATTTGGTTGCGCTTTGAATGTATTTTGGTCTGCCCATAATGCTGTCATCATCGGTTATTTGTTTCAGCACTATAATGTCCCCAGTATAAATCTCACTATCTGAAATTAACAATAGGGCCTCACAACTAGGTTAGTAGGCTAAAAAGGCTTTGTATTAAGTTCCCGAAGGTTTATTGTTAATATTTTCCCTGGGCCGATAGAAGCTACTATGACAAAAATACATAAAAGTTTACCCGTGGCCCCAATTTGAAAGTCTTTTATAGAGAGCGTAGTACCTCTGGGTCACAGCCTAAATTAAAGCTTTCCAAAATAAAATCCTAACATCATGCCCTCCCCTTAAGAAAAAGTTAGGGCACTTTTGGTCGGATGCTTGTGGAAAGAAAACTCGACAGGGTGCCGAAAGCGCAGCTTTTTTCCTTTTGCCAATTGAACTCTCTAGATTCTATTTAGACCAACGACCCAATAAATAGAGTAAGCCTTTTTAGAAAGATAAGTAATGGGCCATGATGTTAAGCGAAGAGAGCTTTAATAATCATGCAAGATACTTAATGAAAGCAAGTCATACATACATTGTGTTTATGTACAACATTGCAATTATCAAGTTGGACCCACCATAATATAATCCTTAAAAATGCTCTCTTCCAAACCATACTTACACTCCAAGCACACGGCTCTTGCTCAGTATTTTAAACTAGCATAATTAAACAAGATGGATGGTCCAGCCAAATTCAACAAAAAAAAATATTTTTCTGCTTTGATGAAGACCAAGTTCATACCATGACTGCATAATAGTTAAAAAACTAATTGTTTTCCTTCCAATTTATTATACTATGGAAACTCTGACGCCATTGCTGATGGCTCTAACATCGAGAGCACCGGGCCGCAGAGTACAGCATATATATTTCTCTCTTCCCTTGGCCTCGGAAATGAGCTATGGGAAGAAAGTAGGTAAATTCAAGCCTAAAGTTCCTGCTTTGCAGGGGCGCGGGTCGGAGAGAAAAAAAAATAGAAAAAAATAAAAGTTTTATTTCTCAATCCTTAAGGATTGAGAGCTTTTAAAAAAAAAGCAAGCCCGGGCAGGGCCTTCAGTGCTTAATTAAGCCTGCCGGGGGGCGTTTCCGAATTGTTCTGATAGAAGAGGTCCTCACTTAGGATCGCTTTGAGTTATTTTCTGTGCTATGGACAAAGCTGCAAGTCAAGCAATCGAGTGTAGCAAGTTTATCTGCCTATGCACGTAGCTTGATAGCTATAAGCAAACTAAACACAATGCATCATGCATCTTGTGGAGAAATCCATGATGAGTGCTTGGCACGACTGCATTTGTTCTACATGATCAGTATAACTTTTCCGTCAACCGTGAAAATTATATATAAAAAACAGAGCCTACAAAGGCTTTGCTTACTTATTTTAGGTAAAATAAACCTCTCAAAAACCCAATCTATCTAAGTGCAAACGGCCGAACCAATACCATGCTTGTAAAGGAGATTTAAAGTAGATTATGTAACTTGTTTTCTATGTTTTGGTGAAAAAACTACTTGGCTTTTATTTAGTTATGCAATAACATAGTAATTAAATGCTATGCCATAGATCTACTCGGTAGATCTATGGTTTAAGATTGAACGCTATGCGCGCCTTAAAAAAGATTAAAAATCTGCGCATTTTTTATGCTCGATAGCTCGACCATGCTATGCTTACATAGGTAAGAGTCAAAAAAAATAAATGACTTGCCTTTAACTATAAAGTTTATCCATACCAGATAAGGCCTAACTTAGACATAGTCTACACTATGCTGCCTTTCTCAACACTTTTTTTAAATGAAGGTGAGGTATTACTTTAAACATGCTCTAAACAATGCCATAGTAAAAAGCTAAAGACTATACCAATATATTCGGCGCACTTAACAGCCATTTACTCCAACCGCCAAGCTACTAAAAAAAAAGCACAAAGAAAAATATTTGGCTGCACTTTACGCCTTTGGCCATAAGGACAAAAGTTGTGGTAAAAAAGTTTCAATTAAATAGAAAAGATAAATGTATCAAGGGCAATGCAGTAACTTAGAGAAGAAAATGAGTCGCCATGCCACCACCTTTATTTGCCGTTCTGCTCTACGCTTATTGGCGATTGCAGTGCGCAGGTCACAGCAAATTATTTTACAAAATATAGAATTTGTTTTTTCCATTTTTCGACTAATAAAAGGTAAAGCAGGACTTAAGTCGTCCGCCCAGCTTATTATCTAACACACGTCAAAAAAATATATATTTTTTTCACCCCCCCTCACCCCACATTCATTATTGGCTCTATGAAGGAAGAGCGGGACTTTAGTCCCGGAAAATGTTAGCTTTCCGGGGGTTTACTCAGAGGTTTACCCGCTTTCTTTGCTTTGTGAAGAAAAGAAGCAGAAATTGAAAGGGCGCAGCAGAAGAGCGCTTCTTAAAAGAGGCGTACAAAAAAGAATATATATTTCGCTACGCGCCTTCCTTTTCGTTTTTATCTTCTCGACCCTTGATTTGCTATGCAAATTAAGTTGGTTCCTGTCCAAATATACAGGTGCCCTCTTTTTTGAAGGTTTATTATACTTGTCATTGCATCAAAATACATACTCTTTTTATTGCTTACTTTGTCCCTTCCTAAACTAGAGGTCCTCCCATAAATAAAATCAAAATATATATTTTGATTTCCGAGCTTCTTCATGGCCTCAGAGAGCTGAAGCCCTTAGATATCTCTGATTTTTTTTATAGTACTTTTAAAATCTATAGCATTTTGTCGGAACACATCCTGTCTTTTGACCTGAGTAGTTTTATGCATAGTAAGTACTATAGCCCCAATCATGGCTACTAATAAAATAAGACTAGAAACCAAAAACAAAATAAAATAGGTGGTATAAAGTAAATTGCCTAATGTTTCCAAATTAGTCCAACTCTGTATCTTTTCGGCATAAACTGTATATGTTAGATAGGTTGTACTCAATTTTGTTGGTAATATTGGAATGTAATCATTATCTATAATGAAAAAGATTTCCAACAAAAAAATAAGTCCAATAATACCACCCACGGGTAAATAGCGCAATACATTTTCGTGAATTTCTGCTATTTTGATATTTAACATCATAACTACAAATAAAAATAAAACGGCAATGGCTCCTACATAAACCACTAAAAAAATCATAGCAAAGAAGTCAAGACCTAACAAAACAAGTAAACCCGAAGTATTAAAGAAAACTAAAATGAAAAATAAAACAGAATGGACTGGATTTTTAGCACGTATCACCATAACACTGGAGACTAAAGCAATACTCGAAAAAACGGAAAAAAGTATCATAGTTATTTTACTAAGTCCCCTTTATCATTTGCTTTGACGATAAAAAAAAAATATACATTTTTTTTCTACCCATCATCTAGAAAACAGATGGTGCGAGCAGACACCAGCCAAGCCAAAAAACGACTAAAGCCAACACGAGTACGTGGGGCTGTTGGCCCCATAAGAAATCCTGCTAGGATTGCTAGGCTAGAGGAAGGAGTGTGAAATAATAAGAGGGCTTTCAATACAAAAGAAGCCTTCAGTTATAAGGTGCGCAGTAAAAAGTAAGCAAAAAAAAATATGTATTTTATTTCCTCTCCTGCCTTCTTCCTGCCTTGGACGTAGTCTATCTACTAGAAGGTTTCATAAAGAGACATCATAAATAAATGTCTCAAGTTATCTACTTGCTATGTCAGTCAAGTAGATACATTTTGATGTATTATAGTAGTAAATGCATGGTGAAGTGTGTAGATAGTTATATACAAGACTATCTCTTGCCCGCATTATGAAGCCCATAGATCATTTTTTGATTTGTTAATTTGCACAAAGCAAATTAATCATGTATGATAATTAATGACCATATTTATAAACTCTATTCCTTGTGTCATTTAAGGAGAGACTTCTGAGCCTTTCATCACCGAAAGGGAGGCTCTAAGAGCTTGAACTGCTTTGAGTTGTTTTCGTAGGAAACGGTTTATTAGTTAGCTATGTAAATGAGCGCTTCTTTTGCTCTTTAATCAAAAATTGAAAAGCACATAATGAAAGTCGAAGACTACTTAGTTAGCTTGTGGAATGGAGGCGAGGAGAGAGAAAGATTTTTAGTTTTATTTTCTTCCGGAGAAAAAAAAAAGGCATAGTGGCGTAAAATCACGCTTCGTCCATTGACTTGTAAAACGAGAGCACACAGCAAACAAAAAGAAAATCTAGGCGCGCATGAAGAAAAAAAATATATATATATTTTTTTTTCATATATATGAAGAAATGCAGAAAAGTAAAAAAAAAATATTTTTTTTTACTTGGAGGAGCTCTCCAAATAATTTGATTTTAGTTTAGCCCCCCTTCTTCTTTTCTCAAGTCAACATTTATTATTTGGGGGGGGGGGGGGGGGGGGAAA